>ERZ772812.9-NODE-9-length-263917-cov-18.487077_pt1 | contig 263917 bp, 204 predicted proteins | sample MGYA00511343_ERZ772812 | MGnify/ENA primary metagenome ERZ772812 (study PRJEB29015, sample SAMEA2737706) | human gut metagenome | biome: human gut; feature: human-associated habitat; material: faeces | place: China | collected 2012 ...
TAGCTCAGTTGGTAGAGCAGAGGACTGAAAATCCTCGTGTCGCTGGTTCGATTCCAGCTTTGGGCACTAGATGAAAAGCTGAAACTTTTATGAGTTTCAGCTTTTATTTGTTTATGCGGGCAAAGCCCTCCAAAACGTACAGTATGTATATTTATAGGATTCCGAAGGAGGAGATATCAGAATGGTATTTGAGGTTGGACAGGTTATAAAGATGAAGAAGGCGCATCCTTGTGGAACGAATTCCTGGGAGATACTCAGAGTAGGAATGGATTTCAGACTCAGATGTACTGGCTGTGATCATCAGGTCATGGTGCCCAGAAAATTGGTGGAGAAGAACTTCAAGGGATTTATTGAAGAATAAAAAAGAAGCAGGATCATGATTAGGCGATTATGATTCTGCTTCTTTTTTTATATAAAGTTTTTTGTGAGCCGATTGAGTATAACTCATATATTAGCTTTACTCTCTTTAAGGGAGGAGCGCAGCCGCTTGACGGCTGCGCCAATTAAGGGATTGGGGGGTGTAGTCATTTCTGACTACAAAAAAGGGAGTAAATAACAAAAAATAGTAAATTGTCAAATTTCAGTGTAAGCTGTCAACGCTTTCTGTTGTCTTTCTGTATCTCTTGCTTACAAGTTGATAATATGATAAATGGATCAGGATTGCAATAGCATTTGGCTCATTTAGGTTATAATGCCATATTTGTTGGCGATTTTGACTGTTTTTGACTACTTTTGCATGTATAATCGTAAAAAATCATCTGATGTAACATAACGCAACGATATTGCGCAAGTTGCGCACAGACAAGTTGCGCAATACAGAAGAGATATATAATAATAAAAGAGCAGAATCACGATTAGGCGATCATGCTTCTGCTCTTTTTATTTATATAAGATTTTTTGTGAGCTGATATTGAATATATCATAACATTTGGTTACTCACCTTTAAGGGAGGGACGCAGCCGCTTGACGGCTGCGTCAATTAAGGGATTGGGGGGTGTAGTCATTTCTGACTACGAAAAAAGGGAGTAAAAACAAAAAATAGTAAATTGTCAAATTCCAGTGTAAGCTGAAGATGTTTCTGTTGTTTTTGTATCTCTTGCTTACAAGCTGATAATATGACATAAACGTTATTTATGCAATAGCATTTGACTGTTTTCCGTCATATTCACATATTCATAATAAATTTTGACTGTTTTTGACTGAAAAGGAATAAATCAGACATTTGCACTATTCAAATGGCATGCTTATGTGATATAACTTTACTTATATGACGTGATAATACATTATTCCACAGATGAATTATCACAGATAATATGCATACGAAAAAAGATCAGGGAGGATCAAGATGAAGAGCAGCAAGAAAAATCTTATTGCAATCGCCGTGGTAATTCTCATTATTGCGGTTCTCGGAATTCTGTCTATATATGTAGATAAGATTCCATCGCCATCGACATATGCGACATTCTGGGCACTTGTACCATCGGTTGTCGCTATCACGCTGGCACTTATAACGAAGGAGGTTTACAGTTCACTGTTTATAGGAATTGTAATAGGAAGTGTGTTTGCCTCCGGATTCAGTTTTACGGGCAGTATATCGAATGTACTGCAGGATGGACTGATCGCACAGCTTTCAGATTCATATAATGTAGGTATACTGATATTCCTTGTCATTCTTGGAACCATAGTTGCACTTATGAACAAGGCAGGTGGATCCAAGGCATTTGGTGACTGGGCAGCTACCCATATCAAGACCAGACAGGGCGCGCAGCTCTGCACAGTTCTTCTGGGAGTTCTGATATTTATCGATGACTATTTTAACTGCCTCACAGTCGGCAGTGTTATGAAGCCTGTAACTGATAAACACAGGATATCAAGGGCGAAGTTTGCATATGTTATAGATGCAACAGCGGCACCTATATGTATCATAGCCCCTGTATCATCATGGGCTGCAGCCGTCAGTGGATTTGTAAAGGGTGAGGATGGCTTTGGTCTGTTTATAAAAGCCATACCATATAACTATTATTCATTCCTCACACTTGCGATGATGATCGCAATGATCGTTATGAAGGTTGAGTTTGGTTCCATGGAGAAGCATGAGCTCAATGCCCTGAAGGGAGATCTTCTCTCAATGGGAGATGGCAAGAAGACTGTCACAGCAGAGGAGACTGATGTGGTCAACAGCAACGGCAAGGTAGTTGATCTTATAATACCTATCATATGTCTTGTTATCTGCTGCATTATAGGAATGATCTACACAGGTGGATTCTTCAGCGGTGTAAGCTTTGTAGAGGCATTCTCAAACAGTGATGCATCTGTTGGACTTGCAATTGGAAGCTTGTTCGGACTGCTTATTACAATTCTTCTGTATGTGATAAGAGGAGTCCTGGATTTTGGTAAATGTATGGAGGCTATACCAGAGGGCTTTAAGGCAATGGTACCGGCTATACTGATCCTTACATTCGCATGGACGCTCAAGGGAACTACCGATATGATGGGTGCAAAGGATTTTGTACAGACAGCAATGACATCTGCATCGGGAAGTCTGTTTAGTTTCCTTCCTGCGGTTATATTTATAGTTGGATGTCTCATGGCGTTTGCAACAGGAACATCATGGGGAACATTTGGAATACTTATCCCTATTGTGTGTGCAGTATTTGAGGGTAAGAATAATGAGCTTATGATCATAGCGATATCAGCATGTATGGCTGGAGCTGTGTGTGGAGATCACTGCTCACCTATATCAGATACCACTATCATGGCATCAGCAGGAGCGCAGTGTAACCATGTAAATCATGTGGCAACACAGCTTCCATATGCGATAACAGCGGCTATCATGTCATTCGTGTCATATGCTATAGTTGGACCGCTTACATACCATCTGCATGTTAAGTGGTTTATCATGCTTCCGATATTCATAGCAATGATGGTTCTTCTGATATTTGTACTCAGGGTCATCAAGCGCAGGAATCCTGCAAGTTATGTGAATGCGGATACTAGAGTAGCGGATGCGGAGTAGGCAGATCAAATTGTAAATAAAAGGTATATTTAACGAAAAAAATAGTTGACTTATGATGGAACATAAGTTAATATGTGAGAGTAGAGTTTTCATTTATTTGAATCCTCTCTCCCCTCATTATGGTGACCAGGTACCCCCTGGTCACTTTTTTGTTTATATGGACAAAATATAGCATGGGCACTTTATATTTGTTAACTTGAGCAATCACATGTAAAGGTATATTCTATATACCATAGATGCCGGGGAGACAGACATCATAATAAATAAAGGAAAGAGAGTAGTTATGCAGGATAACAGAGAGATAACAAATGAAGAAGTCCAGAAGGCTTCGGAGATAATCAACAATTTGCTGAGTTACTATAACAGTAAGGTTGTGGGACAGCCTTATCTGGGATATTCACTTCTGGTTGCAATGATGACAAACGGTCATGTGCTTCTGGAATCCGTTCCAGGACTTGCCAAGACCACTGCTGCCAGGGTTATGACAGAGGCGGTTAATGGATCATTTTCAAGGATCCAGTGTACACCGGATCTTATACCGAGCGACATAATTGGAACCCAGATGTACAACATGGCGACCAATACATTTGAGGATAAGATAGGTCCGGTTTATTCGAACTTTGTACTACTCGATGAGATAAACAGGTCCAGTGCGAAGACACAGAGTGCCATGCTGGAGGCGATGCAGGAGAGAGAAGTCAGTATAGGAGGAAAGACATATAAGCTGCCGGAGGTGTTCGTGGTAATAGCGACCCAGAATCCGATCGAATCTGAGGGTACGTATGTGCTGTCAGAGGCACAGCTTGACAGATTCCTTCTCAAGGAGACTGTGACATATCCAAGCGCAAGGGATGAGATGGAGATACTCAACAGAGTGGAGGCAGGAGTTTTTTCAGACGTGAAGTCCGTTGCCAGCGTTGACGATGTGGTGTATCTTCAGAAGCTGTGCAAGAGGATTTATATAGATCCGGCGATAAAGAAATATATAGTTGATATAGTTCAGGCAACCAGAATGACGGATAAGATACTTGCACCTGAGCTTGCACAGTATGTTGCCATGGGTGCGAGCACAAGAGCGGCTATTGCGTTCATGGAGGTAGCAAAGGCGATCGCACTTATAAATGGGAGAAGATATTGTGTTCCTGATGATGTGAAAGCACTCAGATATTCAGTCCTGAGACACAGGATCATGCTTACATTTGCCGCTGTTGCGGAAGACGTGAAGATTGAGAAGATTATAGATGCCATAATAGGTTCGGTTAAGACGCCGTAGGGGAAGACAGTTAATTATGAAGATGACATATATATCCAGAATACAGGGAAATATGAAGGGATATAAGACCATATATACTACCAAGGCAACGTCGAGGATAATCGATGGTTCGTACAATTCCATCTATAAGGGCAGGAGTATGAACTTTGATGAGCTCAGGGAGTATGTCGTTGGCGATGATATCAAGGACATGGACTGGAAAGCATCTGCCAGGAGCCAGAAGCTTCTGGTCAGACAGTATATCGCCGAGAAGAAGCATAATATAATGCTGGTGATGGATGCCGGAAAACGTATGCTTGGATATGCCAATGATGTTCAGGAGAAGAGTGACGTTGCACTTATGGCGGCAGGAACCCTGGCATATATGGTGTGTGACAATGGTGATTATGTGAGCGCTACTTATGTTTCAGACAGGGGCGTGGAGCACTATCCGTTTAAGACAGGCTTTGCAAATGTCGAAAATATTCTTGCGGGTTACCACAGGAACGTTACCATGACTAATGACTCGGATACGGGGGATGCGCTGAGCTTCATTGCGAGGAATTTCAGGAGGAGAATGATCATACTTGTGGTGACGGACACCAGAGGTATCCTGAATATGTCGGAGGCAACTGTAAAGCAGTTAAAGGTACTGCATGATATACTGCTTATAAATGTTGAGGATGCCGGGATGAACGGTAAGAATGTATATGACTTATCCGGTGACACATATATTCCTGAATTTTTTACCAGGGACATGAAGCTGGCAAAGAAGGAAGAGAGGAAAAGGCAGGAGCTTTCAAGTGCCTGTGACGACAAGCTTAAGAAACTTGGTATTTCGTACCTGACGGTCAGGTCTTCTGACAGCATGGATGAAAAGATAGTAGAGCTGCTCAACAAGCACAAGACTGAGAGCTCTGGAAAGTAGTTAAATGGGCTGATGCCCGGAGATAAGAGGAAGAAGATATAAGATATGGAAAGTTCAGTGAATTTGCAGGAGCCGCTTTCGTATGTGGTATGGCCGATCGTGCTGACCGGAGTGATAACAGCCGCAGTGCTGTTGTTCTTTGGTGTCTGCTGGTATCTGGGAAGACGTAGAAAAATGGCGGCGGAGCTGCCGAAGGTGGTGAAGCCTGCGCCTATGGATATGGGTAGAGTGAAGGCCAGATATCTGTCAGAACTGGCGGATATTGCGGGACAGTATGATCAGGGAAAACTTGATGTAAGAGGTGCATATCAGCGTATGAGCCGTTGTATCAGGGGATTTGTTCATGCTGCAACCGGCATAAGGGTTCAGAATTATACTCTGTATGATATAGAAAGATTAAACATGCCGGAGCTGTACTACCTTGTGGCTGAGTATTATGCGCCGGAATTTGCAAGAAAGTCCGATGGTGATGTGAGGGCTTCCCTTGAGAAGACAAGGAGTTTGATTGAGAGATGGCAATAAAATATCATATTGTTCTATATGCAGGCCTGGCTATTGCGCTGTTTATGCTGGTATTTGTGTTTGTGAAATACAAAAAGACAAAGGAATATGCCGGAGGAAAAAAGATCGCAGGGCTCATATTCCAGGAAGATGAGGCATATTTCAGGAAAAGAAAAATATTATATAAGACCGGGCTTACAGCCACGCTCATATGCTGCGTACTGGTTGTCGTATCGGCATTCCTGCTCATGGCAAAACCATACACGAGCAGGCGTATGCAGGATGAAAAGTATTGCAGGGACATCATTCTGTGTATCGACATATCAACATCCGTGGATTATCTCAACGAGAATCTGCTGGACAAGCTGAAGAAAACAGTTGATGAGCTTCAGGGCGAACGTTTTGGAATCGTGATATTTAACACAAGTCCGGTGCTGCTTACTCCGCTCACGGATGATTATGAGTATGTGAAGGATCAGCTTGATCTGATCGCACAGTGTCTGAAGAGCAGAAATGAAGTGAATCTGGACGATGCATTTTCATCGGGGTACGACTGGATATATTATCAGGCATATATATCATCTGGAACTCTGATTGGAAATGAGCAGAGGGGAAGCTCACTTATAGGGGACGGCCTTGCTGCTGCGGCAATCGATTTTTCGGATGCTGACAAGGAGAGGACAAAGGTGGTAATATTCTCCACTGACAATGATATACAGGGAACACCGGTGGCAACTCTGGATGAGGCGGCCGATATATGTGTTTCAAACAATGTCACGGTGTATGGAGTTGGAACAAAGGAGATGACACCGGAAAACAAGGAGTCCATGAAGAATGCGGTGGAGAAGACCGGTGGTAAATTCTATCTTGAGGAGGAATCCGGATCATTTGGAGAGATAGTATCATCGATAGAAAAGCTGAGTAAGAATCTGGTCAAGGTGAGGATGGTGGATGTTGAGACACCTGAGCTGTTATATCCATTTGTATTGATGCTGGTTCTGTTTGCAGGAATGCTAGGACTTGGCCGCTGGCTCAAATTATAAGACGTTACAGGAGAGAATTATGAGAATAGATCCAATTATACCAATCTGGCTTATGCTCATATTGTGCGTTGGCATGGCGTTCCTGAAAAGGCGGAAGAGAAGCGCATATATAAGGCAGATAGCTGCCATCATACTGATATTTCTCATCAATCTGAGGATCATGGTCCCAAGCAGCAACGTGGAGACAAGTGTCCGGAAGCTTGACACATATGTGCTGTTCGTTGTGGATGACACCATAAGCATGCTGGCTCAGGATTATGCTGGGGATACAGAGAGGCTGACGGCGGTGAAGAAAGACTGCGAGCACATAGTTGATGAGATGGACGGTGCTAAATTTGCAGTCATAACTTTCAATAATAGTGCAAATCTGATATCGCCATATTCGGATGATTCAAATTTTGCAAAAAGTGTTCTGGATTCAATATATCCGCTGGATTCGCTATATGCCAGGGGGTCGTCCATGAATGTCTGCATAGATGTGATGACGGATACCCTTAAGCGTGCAAAGGAGAAAAATGATGGAAATGTGGTCGTGTTCTTTATAAGCGATGGTGAAATAACCAACGACGACAGACTCAAGTCATTTGACGGGGCGAAAAAATATATTGATGGAGGCGCAGTGTTGGGGTACGGCACAAAGGAAGGCGGCAACATGTATGTGAAATCATATTACGATGACCGGAAGGAGCTGCTTGAGGACACATCGGACTACCCGTATAAACCAGCGGTGTCGAAGATCGATGAGGATAATCTGAAAAAGATTGCCGATGATCTGGGCGTCGACTATATAAATATGAACGATGGTTCTGCGCTGGATAAGGTTGTGGAGAAGTCACGGGGAACCGCTGAGTCAACGGATAAGGGTAAGACTATAGGATATGTGGATATATATTATCTGTTTGCAGCATTATTTGCAGGACTTGTTGTATATGAATTTTTTGATATGAGAAAGAAAGTCATAAAATGAAAAACAGATCAGGAATAATAAAGATCGTTGCTGCAGTGACCGGAGCTGTCAGCCTGCTGTGTATGGCGGTGCTTCTGGTGAATTATCTGTGCAATGAGCATTTTATAAGTGAATACAAAAAGGGACAATATGTGGACAGCACAGTGAACGCCGTGCTTGGCTTTACTCAGCCACATATATACCATTATAATCTTGGTGATGTATATTACAGTCAGGGAGATTACGAGGGCGCCGAGCAGGAGTTTCGTAAGGCACTTGAAAAGAAGCCGGGTGGTGAGTCCGACTGTAAGACAAGGGTCAACCTCGCGCTGTCCATAGTGAAGCAGATAGATCCTGATGGTGTTACCAAAGAGAATCTGGATGAGGTGATAGACATACTTGAGGGGGCAAAGGACATTCTCATAGAGAATGACTGCGCCCACAGGGATGATGAGGATGGACATTACGAGGATGCACAGACTCTGAAGGATGAGATAGATGCCTTTGAGGAGCAGCTCAGGAAGCAGACGGAGGAACAGGATCAGAAAGGTGATCAGGATCCAAATGACCAGAAGAGTCAGGGCTGTGACGATGAAAACGAAGAGGATACACAGGAGCCTCAGTCTTCTGATAAAGAATCGGAGATACGAAAGCAGCTCGATGCCATCCAGGGAGACAGTCTTGAGCAACGAAATCAGGAGATGGATGCATACGAGACATACAAAAATGAACATGATTACTACGGCGGACGCACTTGGTGATCATACATTAATAGACATTAAATTCTAAATATAAAACTTGCGCAATATTAAGACGCGGGGTATAATACTGCTAGTTATGGTCATTTGTGGAAAAGTGACCAGAATAAGGAGATAGAATCGAGCAATGGTAAATGAAGAAAAGGTCATTCTAATGACGAAGATCGCCATGTACAAGGAGTCGCTTGGACGTGAGGATCTCGAAAAGGGTAAATATTTTCAAAGTGACTATGTGAAGCTTAACTGTCTTAAGACAATTGTTTCATCTACGGTGCTGTTTGTAGTTTTTGCCGCAGCTTACATATACTATAATCTTGCAGATATAGTTGAGAAGCTCACAGAGCTTGACTATGTGAAGGTGGCGAGCAGCATTGTGGGCGGCTATGCAGTGGTGTGTATTGCATTTGCGCTTTTCGCGTGGGTCTTATATACATACAGATATATGAAGGCAAAGCCAAAACTCATAAAGTATAACCAGAATCTTAAGAAACTGATAGAATTTTATGAGAACGAGGACGGAACACGCCGTTCTGTCAAAAAAAAGAGGAGGGCTAACTGATAATGTCAACACTTCTGGATTTCCGCGATGGAGTAAAGAATTTTTGTAGTAAGTATGATAAATTTGTTTCACCACTGTGTAAGTTTATACTGGCACTTGTTGTGTTCTGGTCAATAAACCATCTCACAGGATATAACAGCACGATAAGCAGTATCGTAGTGGTCCTGGCAGCAGCTTTTGTGTGTGCGTTCCTTTCAGGCCAGCTCACACTTGCCATTGCAGGACTGTACGCATGTGCCCAGGTTGCCAGCGCAAGTCTGGAGCTTGGAATCTCATTTGTTGTCATATTTGTGATAATGTATTGTGTATATATAAGATTTTTCCCTAAGGCATCATGGATCATTCTGTTTATGCCATTCTTTTACATTATAAAGTTCCAGTATTTCATGCCAATCCTGGCTGGAATGACAGCTGGATTCACAGGAATGGTTCCTGCAGCATTTGGCTGTATATTCTACTTCTTCCTGAAGCATACTGCTGATTACGTTGCTTTAAGCTCAAGTTCAGCAGAGGGTGATCTGATAGAGGGATACAAGTATATTTTCCAGCATCTGGTGCAGGATAAGACACTTCTGCTCACCATAATAGTGTTTGCAGTTGTTATAGTTCTTACATACATAATATATAGAATGTCATTTGCATATTCATGGTACGTTGCCATCATCACAGGCGGTGTGGTAGAGATCATACTGTTCCTGGTTGGAACTTTGTCCATGGAAGTTGAGGTATCCCTTGCGGGGGCTCTGCTTGGATGCATACTGGCGATACTGGTGACCATAGTGGTTCAGTTCTTCAAGATAGTTGTGGACTACTCAAGTGTTGAGAATACACAGTTTGAGGACGATGACTACTACTACTATGTAAAGGCTGTGCCAAAGGTCATGGGTGGTGCCCAGAGAAAGGCAGCCAGAAGAGAGCAGCCATCGCCAAGACCACAGCAGAAGAGGACGACTTCGTCCGGATCAGGCGCACAGAGAAGCCGGTCAGCGGCAAAGGAAGATTCTGTTACAGGATCAACAAGATAGATACATTGAAAAGAGCTTACATGTGAGTGACCTGACTTTTGTCAGGTCACATTAATTATACGGAGTATTTATATACCGAAAGGAGGATGAAATGGATAAGATATCAACGTTTATATCAACGTATTTTGATTGGTTTTATATAACAGTTCCAGGCACAGTAGATATAATAGAGATACTTATTTTGTCATTCTTTATATACAGGATCATGTTGTGGTTCAAGCAGAGCAGAGCATGGACTCTTCTGAAGGGTATAGTTATGATCGTGCTCTTCACTGCCATTGCGGCGGTGTTCCAGTTCAATACGATCTTATATCTGCTTAAGAATGCATTCAGTGTGGGAATAATAGCGGTGGTGATCCTGTTCCAGCCGGAGTTCAGACGAGGACTTGAACAGCTTGGAAGAAAGAAGCTGATCAATTACATTATACGAGATGGCGAGGATGATGGTGTTATATCGGAGAAAACGATATATGAGCTTGTGAAGACGGCCCAGGTCCTGTCTGCAAACCGTACCGGTGCACTCATAGTCATTGAGAATGAAGTTGCACTGGGCGAGTATATTGATACGGGAATACCGATCGATGCGGTCGTGACTAACCAGTTACTTCTCAATATATTTGAGCACAACACACCGCTTCATGATGGTGCGGTGATCATAAGAAAGAACAGGGTGGTTTCTGCCACATGTTATCTGCCACTGTCTGCAAATGACTCCATCAACAAGGAGCTTGGAACACGACACAGAGCCGGTATAGGTATCAGTGAGGTGTCAGACAGTATGACTCTTATCGTATCTGAGGAGACAGGTTCAATATCCATTGCACAGGGAGGCGAGCTCTTCAGGAATCTGGACAGCGAGGGCGTGAGAAGGCATCTTCAGACGCTGTGCAAGGAGTATAATGGAAGAAAGAGCCACAGGTCTTCAGGTGCCCGTCCGGTTAAGCGGAGAAAGAGAGTCGTTGTGGAGAATAAGAATAAAGCTTCCAGAAAGGAGGCTGATGAGAATGAAAAATAACAGCGCAGAGCCTAAGAAAAAGGCAAATAAGATATACAGCAATATAGGTCTTAAGCTTCTGTCGGTTGTGCTTGGATTTCTGGTGTGGCTTCTTGTACTGAACATCGATGATTCAGCCGTGACAAGGACCATAAGGGACATTCCGGTCAATCTGGTAAATACTGACGCCATAACAAGTCAGAATCAGTTGTACACGATAACTTCAGGTGATACCGTGGATATAGTCGTCAAAGGACGTAAATCACTTATAAGCGATCTTGATGCGTCGGATTTCAAGGCTGTAGCGGATATGTCAAAGATATCCATAACAAATGCGGTGCCTATCACTGTAACTGCGAACAGCACCAACATAGCTAAAAAGGTCAGCATAACTGTTGTGGACAACGTGCTGTCAGTTGAACTTGAGGACGAGAAGTCAGTGTCAGTTCCTGTGTCCGTGGTGACAACAGGCGAGGTTGCTTCCGGATATACGGTTGGTAACAGTGTGGCAGCTCCAAACCTCATAACGATAAAGGGTGCTGCAAGTATAGTTTCGAGCATAGATCGTGCAGAGGTGACAGTTGATGTGACCAGTGCAAAGGATGATATAACGACAAACTGTACGCCTGTATTTGTAACCGCTGATGGTGAGAAGATATCAGACAAGTCGATATCCTACGATGAGATATCGATAGCAGTCACAGTTCCGGTATACAAGACTAAGAATATACCTGTTCATGTGGATGTCACAGGAGATCCTGCGGATGGATATCTTGTATCAGATATAACATATGTACCGGAGACCGTTGATATAGGTGGAGACGCATCGATAATAAAGGATATAACAAGCCTTGATATAACGGATGTTGATGTGAGCGGATGTACAGCAGATGTTGAGACGACACTTGATGTATCAAAGTATCTTCCAGAGGGTGTGGTCGTGACAAAGGAGAGCGCATACATCAATGTGAAGATAGCGATCGAGAAATCAGTTACAAGAAATATAACGGTGACCACAGGGGATATCATCCTGAGGGGCAAGCAGAGTGGATACAGCTATGAGATGAGCATGGGTGATAGCAATACGATAACCGTGAGTGGAATCTCAAGTGCGGTGTCCAAGGTATCGGCCAAGAGCCTGAAGCTGTCCATAGATGCTTCCAAGCTCTCATATGGCGATAATACGATCACGCTCAGTGTCCCTGATGGAGATAAGTACACCGTGGTAAATACGTGTACAGTTATGGTAAAGGTTACTGAGACACAGTAGTCATTGTCTGGAGGTGTATGTATATGGATACAGAAAAGTTGAATGAGCTGAGACAGATCATAGAAGATTCGGATAATATCGTTTTCTTTGGCGGTGCAGGAGTATCGACGGAGAGCGGTATACCAGATTTTAGAAGTGTGGATGGACTGTATAATCAGAAGTATAAGTATCCGCCGGAAACTATAATCAGCCACAGCTTTTACAGACGTAACCCGGAGGAATTTTACAGATTCTATAAGGACAAGATGATATTTGCTGATGCAAAGCCGAACAAGGCTCATATAAAGCTGGCGGAGCTTGAGAAACAGGGAAAGCTCAAGGCGGTGATAACGCAGAATATCGACGGACTTCACCAGATGGCAGGTAGCAGGAATGTCATAGAGCTCCATGGTTCTGTTCACAGAAATTACTGTGAGAAATGCCATGCTTTCTATGACCTGGATTATATAGTCAATTCGGATGGTGTGCCTAAGTGTGAAAAGTGCGGAGGCACTGTAAAACCGGATGTGGTGCTGTATGAGGAGGCACTTGATGAGGACAATATGTCGAGGGCACTCCAGTATATATCCGAGGCGGATACGCTGATAATTGGCGGAACCTCACTTGTGGTATATCCGGCAGCAGGACTTATCAGATATTTCAGGGGGCGGAAACTGGTGGTTATAAATATGTCCCCGACACAGTCGGACAGCAATGCAGATCTTCTGATAGCGGATAAGATAGGAGATGTGCTGGGCAGTCTGTAGCATATGACGACAAAGGCATGTTGAAGGCATGCTATACAGATTCTATATAGTATGGAGGACGGTTTATGTATTTTGACAGATCAAATGGCTTCCCGAAAGATTTCCTGTGGGGCAGTGCGTCTGCTGCATATCAGATAGAGGGAGCGTGGAATGAGGATGGCAAAGGTCCATCCAACTGGGATCAGTTCGTAAGGATCCCGGGAAAAACATTTAAGGCTACGACAGGTGATAAGGCGGTTGACCATTACCACAGATACAAGGAAGATGTGGCACTTATGGCGGAGATGGGACTTAAGACTTACAGGTTCTCAATATCCTGGCCAAGGATCATACCTGATGGCAATGGCGAGATAAATGAAAAGGGCTTACAGTTCTATGATGACCTGATCAATGAACTGGTTAAGTATGGAATTGTTCCTATGGTAACAGTGTACCACTGGGATATGCCACAGGCACTTGAGGAGCAGTATCACGGATGGGAGAGCAGACGAATAGTCGATGATTTCGTCAGATACGCAAAGGTTCTGTTTGAGAGATATAGTGACAGGGTAAAGCACTGGATAATCATGAATGAGCAGAATGTATTTACAGGTCTTGGCTGGAATGCAGGAATGCACCCACCAGGAAAGGTTGATGACCAGAAGATGTTCTATCAGGTAAACCATCATGCATTTATGGCACACGCCAAGAGTGTTATTGCACTCAAGGAGATCTGCCCGGATGCTAAGGTCGGTTCATCATTCGCATACACACCGTCATACGCATTTGACAGAAAGCCTGAAAATGCGATGGCGAAGATGGATTATGATGATCTGAACAATTTCTACTGGATGGATATGTATGCCTATGGCCGTTATCCAAGGGCTGCCGCTGCTTACCTCAAGAGCAAGGATCTAACTCCGGTTATGGAGGACGGTGACGAGGATATCCTCAGGAAGGCTGCAGGTCTCATAGATTTCATGGGTGTAAACTATTATCAGTCATGCGTTGTCGAGCACAACCCGATAGACGGAGTGGGAACGACTCACGAGATGAACACGACCGGCAAGAAGGGCACGGCAAAGGTTCAGGGTGTTCCGGGACTTTACAAGAATCCTGCAAATGAATTCCTTCCTACGACAGACTGGGATTGGACCATCGATCCGATGGGACTTCGCATGTGCTGCAGACAGATCACTTCAAGATACGACCTTCCGATCGTAATATCTGAGAATGGTCTTGGTGCATTTGACAAGTTCGAGGATGGGGAGATCCATGATCCGTACAGGATAGATTACCTGAAACATCACATAGAGGAGCTCAAGAAAGCGTGTGATGATGGCTGCCGTGTCCTGGCATACTGCACATGGTCTTACACAGATCTTCTCAGCTGGCTCAACGGATATCAGAAGAGATACGGATTTGTGTATGTGGACAGAGAAGAGGACGAGAACAGTGGAACTTTGAACAGATACAAGAAGGATTCTTATTATTGGTACAAACATGTTATAGAGACCAATGGTGAGGAGCTGTGATAATAGAATAATATCATAACAGGGAGAACCGGCATTTGAGTGCTGGTTCTTTTTCGTACTAAAGTTATGCATTTAGTCATTTAATTTTAAAAACTAGCCGTTTGGCTAGTTTACTAAAAAACTCAGTGTATTATAATTATTTGTTATGTTGATGGCAATATCTGGCAGTAACTGCCAGGGATTAAAGACAGGAGGAAAGGGATAATTATGAAATCAAAGAAATTGGTAACTGGGTTGATTATGGCATGTATATTTGCTGTAGTGATTATTGCGGGAAAGAACTCTGTGAAGGTGCAGGCCGCGGATGGGGATGTGGCAATTGTGACGGATGGCAATGGCGATGAGATCGGATCATATGCTACACTGGCTGATGCATTTGTAGCCGCACAGAATGGCTATACAATATGTATAATTAGTGATATATATGATCCTTCGGCTTCTATAGGATACAATGATGGTGAACATAATAAACATATCATTATAGATCTCAACGGTAAAAGTGTCACTTTGCAGATGATGAATTTTGATTATTCGTTATACGTGAAAAACGGAACATTAAATTGCGGTATCACAAATGGAAGTGTTGGATTTACTAATGCTATGCTGACTTTGTCAAATGTCAAATTCATTACGGATAGTATCAACTGGATGACAAAAGATGGAATCTGTCTGAATAATGGCTCAAATGTGACGCTCAACGGTTCACAGTGTTGGTTTGAAAAACTTGAGATGGATACAGACTGTGTATTTACGGTACAGAACAGTGACGGACTTAGCAACTTTGGGCATATTGCAGATGGATTTGACGGTGTGAAGGAGTTTGTACCAGAGGGACTTTCTGTAGAAGGAACGACAATCATTGATGATGAGACAGGAGCCAAGGCTAAGGATTTTATTCTCCGTTACCGCAGCTTGTCGGATGGTGCAGATGTCGCTGTCAGCATTGCTCCAAAATCGTATGTGTACGATGGAAAAGAAAAGAAACCTGCGGTTACGGTTTCTTATGGCGGAAAGACTCTGACAGAGGGAAAAAGTTACTCATGTGTATATGCGGATAATATTGATGCGGGAACAGCTACAGTTACTATCAAGGGTGAGAATACCATGCACGGACAGATCGTGGAAGAGTTCACAATAGATAAGGCAAAGCAGAAGGCACCTACAGGTTTGGTCGCAACGGCAGAGACTGTGGATGGGAAAAATGATGGTCAGATATCTAATCTGAAGACGTCAATGGAATATAGTGTCGACAAGAAAAAATGGTTGGATTGTGAAAGCACGGTACTTAAGAAACTTGCAGATGGAAATTATTATGCGAGATATAAGGAGACCAAAAATTATTATGCATCTCCTGCTGCAAAGGTAGTGGTAAAGAAGGGGAATGTACCAGCAACAAATGAACCGACTACAAATGAACCGACTACAAATGAACCTTCAACTGAAAAACCAACGTCAAGTGAGCAGACGACAGAGAAGGTAACAACAGAGAGACAGACAACCGATGAGAAAACTAACGTGACCTCAACAGAGAATACAACTGTAGCAGACTCAAAAAAGGGGTCAGGTGTACCAAATACCGGAGATGACGGAAATGTGGCATTGATGCTCATAGTCATGATGGCATGTTTATTAGGGACTGCCGGGGTGGTAGTTTACCGTAGAGAGAAATAATTTAAAATAATAAAAAAATGTTAGCACTCAGTGTTGACGAGTGCTAACAAGTGTGTTATATTATCATCAGACAGGGAAGTGATATTAAGGTATCAGTTCCCTGAAAGTTTAGTTTAGGAGGTAAACAGCTATGGAGATGGATAAATACACACGTAAATCGTTGGAAGTTGTAGAGAAAGCAAAAGAAAAAGCTCTGGAGTACGACAATCAGGAACTTACGCAGATGCACCTTTTGGCTGGCTTGCTTGAGATAGATGACAGTTTGATAGCCAAGATATTTGAGAAGATGGGCGTGAATGTTACTGGTGCCGTGAATGCGGTGGAGGATAAGCTGGCAAGGTTGCCGAAGGTCAGCGGTGGCAATATGTATGCCGGAAATAACTTCTCAAAGGCTCTCATCCAGGCAGAGAAGGAAGCGAAGCAGATGGGCGACACATATGTGTCTGTTGAGCATTTGTTCCTCGGCATGGTGGATAAGGCTGATTCGGATATCAAGGAGCTTCTTAAAGGCTGGGGAGTTAGCAGGAATGCATTCCTCAAGGAGCTGGCAGAAATCAGAGGTAACCACAAGGTGGACAGCGATGATCCGGAGAGCTCATATGAGGCTATGGAGAAGTTCGGATATGATCTGGTCGAGAGGGCAAGACAGCAGAAACTTGACCCGGTAATAGGACGTGACGCTGAGATACGAAATGTGATCAGGATCCTGTCAAGGAAGACAAAGAACAATCCGGTGCTTATCGGTGAGCCTGGTGTAGGTAAGACTGCGGTTGTAGAGGGACTTGCACAGAGGATACTCAGAGGTGATGTGCCAGAGGGACTTAAGAACAAGAAGATATTTGCACTTGATATGGGAGCTCTTGTGGCCGGTGCCAAGTACAGAGGTGAATTTGAAGAGAGACTTAAGAATGTCCTTGATGAGGTTAAGAAGTCTGAGGGTGAAGTGATTATGTTCATCGATGAGCTTCACACTATCGTCGGAGCAGGCAAGACTGATGGTGCAATGGATGCGGGAAACATGCTTAAGCCTATGCTCGCCAGAGGTGAGCTGCACTGTATAGGTGCTACAACACTGAACGAGTACAGACAGTATATAGAGAAGGATGCGGCTCTTGAGAGACGTTTCCAGCCGGTTATGGTGGATGAGCCAACCGTTGAAGATACAATATCTATCCTTCGAGGAATCAAGGAGAGGTACGAGGTGTTCCATGGAGTTAAGATATCAGATGGTGCCCTTGTAAGTGCAGCGGTTCTTTCCAACAGATATATAACAGACAGATTCCTGCCGGATAAGGCAATAGATCTTGTTGACGAGGCGTGTGCCATGATCAAGACAGAGCTTGATTCAATGCCTGTTGAAGTGGATGAGATCACACGTAAGATAATGCAGCTGGAGATTGAGGAGACAGCCCTTAAGAAGGAGGAGGATAATCTGTCAAAGCAGAGACTGGCAGACCTTCAGGCTGAACTGGCAGAACTCAAGGATCAGGCAAATTCCCTGAAAGCAAAGTGGGAGAATGAAAAGGCTGCAGTTGAGAAGATAAGAACACTCAAGGAAGAGATGGAGCAGGTCAAGGCCGATATACAGGCTGCTCAGAGAAACTATGACCTGAACAAGGCAGCAGAGCTTCAGTATGGTAAGCTTCCTGCTATCCAGAAGGAACTTGCAGAGGCTGAGTCTACAGCTTCAGATAAGGAGAGGGAGCTCGTACATGAGGTGGTTTCAGAGGACGAGATATCCAAGATCGTATCCAAGTGGACGGGAATACCTGTTGCAAAACTTACGGAGAGTGAAAAGAGTAAAACTCTTAATCTTGCCAGTGAACTTAAGAAGAGAGTTGTAGGTCAGGATGAGGCTGTTGAGTATGTCAGCGATGCGATCATCAGATCAAAAGCAGGAATAAAGGATCCTAGCAAGCCAATCGGTTCATTTATATTCCTTGGACCAACCGGTGTAGGTAAGACAGAGCTTGCAAAGAGTCTTGCTGCGGCGCTGTTTGACAATGAGCAGAACATGGTCCGTATCGATATGAGTGAATACATGGAAAAGCACAGTGTGTCAAGACTTATAGGAGCGCCTCCGGGATATGTAGGTTATGATGAAGGCGGTCAGCTGACAGAGGCTGTTCGTAGAAAGCCATATTCGGTTGTCCTCTTTGATGAGATAGAGAAGGCACATCCGGATGTGTTCAATGTGCTCCTTCAGGTGCTTGATGATGGACGTATCACGGATTCTCAGGGCAGAACTGTGGACTTCAAGAATACGATCATTATCATGACATCAAATATCGGTGGTGCAGATATTGCAGCTGCCGGCGGAGAGATCACAGATGAACTGAAGAATGACGTAATGGCTCAGCTTAAGAGCAGATTCAGACCTGAGTTCCTGAACCGTATTGATGAGATCATTACATTCAGGGCACTGTCCAAGGACAACATCAGTGGTATCGTTGATCTTCTCATGGCAGATCTCAACAGCAGACTGGCAGACAGGGAGATCACTATCAAACTTACGGAGAGTGCAAAGCAGCACATCATCGATCAGGGATATGATCAGGTGTATGGTGCAAGACCGCTCAAGAGATATCTGCAGAAGAATGTGGAGACGCTTGTTGCCAGGATGATACTTGCGGGCAGCGTGAGCACACAGTCAGCCATAGTCATCGATTATGATGGAACGGCTCTTGTGGCAGGAAATGAGAGATAAAATAATACAGGTCATACAGAGAAGGGCACAGGGGTAATACTCCTGTGCCCTTCTCTGTATTCACAAAAAATGAAATTAATGGTATAATTGGCGCTGATGAAAAATGTTCGGTATATTATTTGAAATTTACATGAGGAGGGCAGGGAGTGAGTACAGAGAATGTCAGCTTAAAAAAGATAGATCTTGGCGATTATGTTTTTCTGGCGAGACCATGCGTGGCTGTTTCGGAGGAGGCTGTGAAGCATTTGGCAGAAAGGGCCGTGCAGGGAAAACTGGAATTTATCGGAGTGTTTGATGACAGAATGGATGACAGTGTCCAGCGGGAAGTGGTTATGAGCTTGGCATCGTCTCCTGAGATATCGATAGCGATACGGCATGTGTGCGCGGGGCTTTACAGCAGAAGCTTTCTGGACACATACTGCGACGGAGTGGAGGCACATCAGCAGGGGCTGTTTCCTGATCTGTATATATTGTGGATGGCATTTGTACATGCTGATAGGGCGATGTTTGCAGCCTGTGACATGTGTGACAGAGTTGAGATAGACACAGTGTGGATAGACGATGTGGATGCGGCGTACACGGTCAATATAACCTACGACCGCATAAAGGATCATCTCATGCAGGACTGGTCTGTGTGGGAGAAGTGGAAGGGATATTACACTCTTCAGAGATGGAGATGTTACTACGAGATGCTTCACTGGATGACAGAGGATGCGGGCTGGCAGTTTGCTGAGCGTATGGCTGTTGATTTCCACAGGAGCATGGAACTTGATGAGCTTGACCAGGAGCTGTTCAGCCAGGAGGAGAAGACAGGGCTTTATGTTCTTGCTAAGGATCCGGGATTTCTCAAGAGATATTATCTCGGCAAGGTAGTCTACAGCAAAAAGATATTTGACCTTAACAATGAACTGGGGCGACGCGCTGAAGAGCTGGATGCGAGTCACAGAGAAAATGATGAACTCAGAAGAGAGATGGAAGCTCAGCGGATCAATTATGAGACATCAACCACTTTCCGTGTGGGCAAGGCTGTGATGTTTGTTCCGGTGACACTGAAGAAGGCTGTAAAGAAGCTTTTGCATAGAAACTAACAGATGAGATGGAGGGGGTGTATCAGTGATTGATGTATCGATTGTGTTGACAGTATACAATGCGGAGAGTTACATAGAGGGATGTCTGGACATGATAACCGGACAGACCCTTAGAAATATACAGATAATATGCGTTGACGATGGATCCACCGATAATTCGTCGCAGATCATAGAACAGTATGCGCAGAAGGATGACAGGATCGTACTTATAAGAGAGAAGAATGCCGGAGCGGGTGCGGCAAGAAACCGTGGAATGCAGGAGGCAACAGGAAAATATATACTGTTTCTCGACTGCGACGATTTCTACGAGCCTGAGATGGTAGAGAAGGCTTTCCGCAGAGCCGAGGAGGAGCAGGCGGAGATAGTCATCTACAAATCAGACCAGTACAACATGGATACTGAGGAGTATGTATATGAGAAGTGGGCCATGATAGAGTGGGCACTTCCACCGTATGAGCCGTTTAACCGCAGACAGATATCCACAAATATATTCAGAGCATTTGTGGGATGGGCGTGGGATAAGCTGTATCTCAGGGAATTTGTGATGAAGAATGATCTGAAATTTCAGGAGCAGAGAACCACAAATGATGCGCTGTTCGTGTTCAGCGCGCTGGTGCTGGCTGAGCGCATATGTACAGTAAGTGAGATACTCATCCACAGAAGAGTGGATACCCGGGATTCGCTGTCCAAGACCAGAGAGAAGTCGTGGGATAACTTCTATCACATGCTGCTGGCACTCAGACAGATGCTGAAGGATCACGGTCTGTACACAGAGATAGAGAAGGACTATATAAATTACGCTCTTCACTTCAGCCTGTGGAACTACAACACGCTGGCGGAGCCGACAAAGACAAAGCTCAGAGAGAAGCTTCTCGGCGAATGGTATGACGAGCTTGGAATATCCGCAAGACCTGAGGAATATTTTTATAATGAGTACGAGTATGGCCAGTACAAGGACATGTTAAATTTTACTGTTGAAAAACAGTGATATATATGAGTATAATAGGAACAAATTTTTGATGGAGGTAAATTCGATGTTCAGTTTTGACGAGATAACAAAGGTAGATCCAGAAGTAGCGGCAGCAATGACAGACGAGTTCAACAGACAGAATAACAATCTGGAGCTCATAGCTTCCGAGAATATCGTATCAAAGGCGGTTATGGCAGCCATGGGCAGCCATCTCACCAACAAGTATGCAGAGGGATATCCTGGTAAGAGATATTACGGTGGATGTCAGTATGTGGATGTTGTTGAGGACCTTGCGAGAGAGAGAGCCAAGGAGCTGTTTGGCTGTGAGTATGTGAATGTACAGCCACACTCAGGAGCACAGGCAAACATGGCAGTATTCTTCGCAATACTTAATCCTGGCGATACATTTATGGGAATGAATCTTGATCACGGCGGACATCTCACCCACGGTTCACCGGTCAACATGTCTGGAAAGTATTTCCACTGCGTGCCATACGGTGTAAACGATGACGGATTTATAGATTATGACAGAGTTCTCGAGATCGCAAAGGAGTGCAAGCCAAAGCTTATCGTAGCAGGAGCTTCAGCATATGCCAGAGCTATTGATTTCAAGAGATTCAGAGAGATCGCTGATGAGGTTGGAGCATATCTCATGGTAGATATGGCACACATCGCCGGACTTGTGGCAGCAGGACTTCACATGAGCCCAATCCCATATGCCCATGTGACAACAACCACAACGCACAAGACTCTCCGCGGACCTCGTGGTGGTATGATCATGTGCAGCAACGAGATAAATGAGAAGTTTAATTTCAACAAGGCCGTATTCCCTGGAATCCAGGGCGGTCCTCTCATGCATGTGATAGCCGGTAAGGCAGTATGCTTCAAGGAGGCTCTTACACCTGAGTTCAAGGCATATCAGGAGCAGGTTGTCAAGAATGCGGCAGCACTTGCAAAGGCACTCATGGCAAGAGGCTTTGATATTGTATCAGGCGGAACAGACAATCATCTGATGCTCATGGATCTCAAAAGACTTGGACTTACAGGTAAGGAAGTTGAGAAGCTTCTTGACGAGGTTCATATCACAGCAAACAAGAACACTGTTCCAAACGACCCTAAGTCACCATTTGTAACAAGTGGAATAAGACTTGGTACACCAGCCGTTACCACAAGAGGTGCAAATGAGGCTGACATGGAGATCATAGCAGACGCCATAAAGGCAGCAGTCCTTGACAATGATAAGGCAAAGGCTGAGCAGCTTGTAAAGAGTATTGTAGAGAAGTATCCACTGTATGCATAATCGATAAGAAATATTGATGCATTGCAGTACGTCAGGCATATAAGATAAGAACAAGAGCGGCACGGAAGTTTCCGTGCCGCTTTTTGAGAACATGAACATGAAAAGTAACAGTAAAGTTAAGAAAAAATTACTCATAGCAGCCGTGGCTGTTCTGGCTATAGTTGTGGCGGTGATCCTGGTATGTGCGGCATATCTTCATGCGGGCAGAAGCTCCCTCAGAGGACAAAGATCCAGGGATGCTGAAATGCTGTATGAAGGTCACAGCTACATGTATGATGAAGACAACATTAATATACTGTGTATCGGTGTGGATGCCAGAGGAGAGGCTGACACCGTGGGACAGGGGGATGCCCTGATACTTGTCACACTCAATGTCAGGGACAAGACGATAAGATGCCTGAATATCAACAGGGATACTCTGGCACCTGTCAAGGTATTTGGTGTTGCGGGCAAATATATCACGACCCAGAATCTTCAGGCAGCACTGGCATTTTCATATGGCAGTGATGTGGCTGACGGTGCGGAACTCACGGAATATACGGTATCAGAACTGCTTGACGGACTTCCGATACATGCATATGTGACGCTTGACTTTGATGGGATCAGCAAGATGAACGAGCTTGTCGGAGGAGTGACGGTGAAAGCCATGGAGGATCTGGACAGAGCAGATATACGCCAGGGCGAGACAGTGACACTGTCGGGGGAGCAGGCGGTATATTATGTGACGGAGCGCAACAGTGCCTCGGAGGATATAGGAACAAATGCCGCCCGTATGGACAGGCAGAAGCAGTACATGTGTGCATGGTGCGGCCTGCTAAAGGAAAAGCTTAAGAGAAATCCCCTGAAGATATGGGATATGTATGAACAGATGTCGGGATATATATCAACAGACATATCCAGAACCGGGATGCTGTATCTGGCGTGGAAATTTGCCGGGGCGGAGTTTACTGATGACGGAATGTATGAGTTCCCGGGTTCATATGAGAGAGAGAATTATTATGATGAATATATTGTTGACGATGCGGCGTTAAAGGAGCAGCTTGTCGAAATGTTCTACAGAGAAGTGGAGTAATGCCTGTATGCAGAACGATGATAGACAGGAAGAATTAGAAAGAAAAATTGCAGAGGCGGTGGCGCTCGCGCAATCCGTTGTCGAGGACAATGAGCGGGAAAGTCACGCAGAAAATGGAAATACCGACAGCCCTGAGATAGAGGCAGTGATGACCGAACCGGGAGGAGAGCGTAAGAAGCTCTTATGGAAGGTGGTCTTGGGGGTATCATCGGTGGTTTTGCTGGTGTGCATCTGCCTGATCGTGAGATATGCGTTTGCACATAACCGGAGCAACCGTGCAAACCGGGCACTCAGGGAGTATGTGGATTATGGAACAGATGGAGCTACGGAGAGCGATGCCTCGTCCAAGCAGGATGCAGGAATTGATGATGTGATATTCCCGCATGTGAAGGTGGACTTTGATGAACTTCAGAAAAAGAATCAGGATATATGTGCGTGGATATACATACCTGGAACAGATGTCGATTATGCGGTATTGCAGGGCAGTGACAACAGCTATTATCTGAGCCATGATGCATATGGGGAGTACAGCCCTGATGGAGCAATCTTCATAGACTCTGCAAATTCCAGAGGATTTTCGGATTTTGATACGGTCATGTATGGACACAACATGTCCAGTGGAACTATGTTCAAGACTCTGCACAATTATGAGGATGAGGAATTCCTCAGAAACAACAGGAATGTGTATGTATACACACCGAACAGTACGCTGTGTTATACGGTGTTTGCTGCATACAGGACAAATGACAGACATATATTCACATACAATGATTTCTCTGACAAAAAAGGCAGACGGTCGTACATAGATGGAATATTTGACGAGAATTTTGATACTGGGGTTGTGCAAAATGACCAAAAAATAGATGTTGACAGCAGACTGCTGACTCTTTCTACATGTTGTGGAATGGATGGAAAAAGATGGATCGTGCAGTCGGTACTCACAGGGGAAATAGAAGCGGATGCCAGATAAAAAAGGGAGTTTTGCACAATTGACGCTCTCTTTTTATGATGGTATACTTTGGAACAAAGTATGATGTCAGGAGAAGGACATCAGGGAGACAAGGAGTGAAGGTTATGACAACAAGATTGGGGAAGGCAGCTTCATTTAAGAGAAAAGCGGCAGCCTGGCTTGCAGCGGTGGCGATAACATTAGGCTGCGGAACAACAGCATTTGCGAATAACAGCCCGGAGAATGATTATGAGACAGATTCGACACACATTCTCATATCCGAGGCGGATACAACTATAGCGGATATTGACAATCTCATGCTTGGAGATGCACCATCGGAGGTGCTTGGAGATAAATCACTGGATGGATATTCAACTCTTGCAGTGTTCTCAGTTACAGCGGTGAATGATTATGATTATTCTGAGATAGAGACGACAAAGATCAGAGGAGCGGCCATCACCAGTGATATGACAGTTCAGGTGAGATTTCTTCCGGATGACGGAGACTGGACCAAGATCCCATTCAGCGTAGAGAGCGGAGTTCTTCTGGCAGAATTCCCATCGGATGGACAGCTTGCAGTGTTTGTCAAGGATGACATAGATATACCGGATGATGATGATCCTCAGACTGCGGGTGTATCACAGGCAGGAAAGGCACCACAGACAGGAGACAGACTTCCAATATACATATTTACCGGAATCGTAGCGGCGGCACTTGTGGTTGTATCAGTGAGAAAGATAAGAAAATAATATATAGTGTATATAAAAAAAAGAACTTTTGCATATATATGTGCAAAAGTTCTTTTTTATGTTTAGAAAGTCAAGTGATTATTTCATAAAGCACATTGAATAACATATTGATTTTTGGTAAAATTGTATATAAATGGGGTTTCCAGACACTTATACTGGTTATTCCGCAAATGTACATATCAAGAAAGGCAGGGAGTAATTTATGAGAAGAAGTTATGGCAGACGAATGATCGCATTTCTCATGGCATTCATTATGGCATTGTCCGTATTGTTCCAGAGTGATATTGCGATCGGAGGGATTGCGCAGGTGCTGGCGGCACAGTCACAGAATGTGGCGACGGCCAGTGATGCGGAGAAGCAGAGTGATGTGGGGGATTCTGTTGCCACGCTGGCGGCGGATGATGCCATAGATCTGAATGCGGACGGATATTATTGTTATACAACGGTGACATCCGGTAAGACGTATTCGGGAAAACCATGGACGCTCACTTCGTCAGAGCTGGTGGTAAAGAAGATTGGAGATACGACCAACGACACGAAGCTGTCGTCAGATTATTATACTGTAGAATACAGTAACAATGTTAATGTTGGTACGGCAACAGTTACAGTCAGAGGTAATGCAGACATGAACTGCAGCGGTACTCTTACATGTACCTTTACTATAAAGGCAAAGAGTATAACTTCGACTGCACTTTTCTATATAGATGGAAAAGAGAAAGCGAACCAGCATAAAAATTGCAAAAATAAAATTTACACATATCAGGCTGGTGGTGTATGGCCGCAGATATATGTAAAGACAGCGAATACATCATCAGGATATTTCCTTACAGAAGGAACTGACTATGTTGTCGATTATTATAACAACGACGAGGAGTCAGAGGTAGTGGAGGATCCTCTTGGGGACGGCCCTAGAGTTGTAGTGTCCGCTGCAAAGAACAGCAATTATAAGATCGGTAGCGACGGAGAGTATTACATATACTACGGAATCAGCGCTGCAAACCTCAGTGATCAGGAGATATCACTGGAGGGTGATACATTTGTATATACAGGAAAACCTATAAAGCCGGCTGTTAAGATACTGGACAAGACCAACAACAAGTATCTGCACAGCATAGACGAGTGGGGTACAAATGACTATGAGTACAAGGTTGAGTATACCAACAATACAGATGTTGGAACGGCGACTGTCACAATAACAGGAGCACCTACCAGATTCAAGGGAACTGTAACCAAGACTTTCCAGATCGTGGATCAGGGAACTGAGGTATACAGCATAGCAGACGCTGACGTTACGGTGGATGACGACCTTGTATATGACGGAACTGCCAAGACTCCAAGTCCGGTGGTTAAGTATAAGGGCACGACACTTGTCGAGGGCAAGGATTATAAGGTGTCATACTACACCAACAATACAAATGCATCCACATCCACATCTAAGCCATCACTGACTATATCAGGACTTGGTTCATATGTGGGTTCAAAGACGGTGAACTTCACCATCAAGCCTAGGAGCACGGAAAATCTCTCCGTAACATTTGATGATGCAGTGTTCAACACCGCAAACAACATAACGATACAGGTTTCTCCACAGAATATTTCTGTCAAGGATAAGGAACTTGGAACTACACTTAAGTTATCCCAGGATTTCTCATATGACTTCAGTGAGTATTGGAATGCCAAGGATTACAATGTAGGAACACATAAGTTTAATATAGTAGGTATTGGAAATTACACTGGAACTGTTCCATGTGAGTTCCAGATTGTTGCAGCGGATATATCCAAAGCTGTAATAACTGCCGATGACGCCGAGTACACAGGTTCTGAGGTGACCACAACCCTGTCAAAGGTCACATTCAGCAATACGGATCTTGTGGAGGGCGTTGACTACGAGATATCAGGTTATGAGAACAACGTGGAGATCGGAAATTCAGCCAGAGTCATGATCAAGGGTCTCGGCAATTTCCAGGGAACATGTGTAGGTACATTTGCGATAAAGACATCTAAGATCAGCATGAATGATGTGGAATTTTCCACGATATCATCGATGAAATATACCGGAGCACAGTTGAAGCCGGATGTGACATTGACATACGACGGCAAGACACTTGTGGAGGGAACCGATTACTCTGTTGCTTACGGCGAGAATATCGTGCCGGGAACCAATAATGGTAAGGTTACATTTACAGGTATGGGAGACTATGCGGGTACTGTGTACAAATCATTTAACATACTTGCAAAGTCATTCTCAGATGCCGATGTAAAGCTGACTGTGAATAAGTCCAGTTATGAATATACCGGAGAGAACATAAAGCCGGATATAACAATTACATACAACGGAATGACATTGGTTGAGGGAGTTAACTACACCTTCCCGTTCAGCTACAAGGAGACTGGAACATGGACAGTCATTGCCATGTCAGCATCGGTATATTATTCCGGTTCAAAGTCATTCCAGATCACTATAGTTGCTCCGTCAGGTGATATGGGCAAACTCACATATGAGGATATACCTGACCAGTATTATAACGGCGGCGAGGTGAAGCCGGAGCTTACCATTAAGAATGGCAGTTATGTTCTGAAGGAGGGAACAGACTTCACAGTCACCGACAGAAAGAACAATGACAAGGTAGGAACTTCTACTATTACTATAGAAGGAATGGGCTCATACAGCGGAACTAAGGTTCTTGAGTTCAACATTTTACCTAAGCCTCTTGAGGACTGCGATGTCAAAGATATATCCGACAGCCAGTACACAGGAGAGGCATTAGAGCCGGCAGTCACCATCAAGAATGGCAGTGTTGAGCTGGAGCAGGATGTAGACTATACGGTAGAGTACAGCAATAACACGGATGTGACAGATGAGGCCAAGGTCGTAATAAAGGCTGCAAATGATAATTATACAGGCGAGATCGTCAAGTATTTCAAGATAACACCTGTTTCAATCATTTCATCTTCAAGCGGAATGGGAATAACCCAGGCCGACCAGTCACAGATGTACACAGGTATGGCCATCGAACCGGTGATAAATGTAACCAGATACGTTAATGGTGAAATTATCAAGCTGGAGAGAGACAAGGACTATACTGTTGAGTATGCGAATAATATAGAGGTAACAGGTTCAGGAGAGAAGGCTTCGATCACTGTAACCGGTATAGGAAATTACACAGGACAGAAGGTTATACGTTTCGAGATAGAGAAGAGAGCTGTGTATAACTGTCAGATGGATGCTATAGCGGATCAGTTGTGGACAGGCTCAGCTATAACACCTGAGATCAATATATACAACGGTGAGATCAAGCTTGTTGAGAATGAGGATTACACAGTAGAGTATGCAGACAACACGGATGCCGGAAAAGCGTCAGTGACCATAACAGGCTGTGGTGATCATTACACAGGTCAGATCATCAAATACTTCAATATTACTAAGGAATTTATAGACATAAGCACAAGTGACAAGATCACTTTGACGGGACTTGAGGATCAGTCATACAACTTTGGCATGGCGGTCAGACCAAGCTTTACTCTGAGCTATGACGGCGAGGAGATGACAGCCGGATCAAACGGTGATTATACATATACCTTCAAGGACAACTATGAGGTCGGTACCGCAACACTTGTCATAACAGGTGTGGGCAAGTACAAGGGAACAAAGGAATACACGTTCAAGATCGCCAAGTATGACATATCAGGTGATACACTGATCATATCAGGCGACACATTTGAATATAGCGGTACTGCTATCAAGCCATCACTTGTGGCTGTGAAGGTTGGAACCGTCAACAGAATAACATCATTTGATGATTTCAATGTCACATACGGTGAGAATACAAATGCTGGAAATGGAAGTGTGACCATCACTCCAAAGGCGGACAGCAGCTATACAGGAGAGCTAACACAGAAATTTGTAATATACAAGAAGAGTATTACAGGTGCAACAGTTTCAGCTTCAAGTGTGACATACACAGGTAAGGCACAGACTCCTGCGGTGACAGTTACATGCAAGGACGGAATGGCAGTGCCTTCAGGAAGTTATAGCGTTGAGTATGCCAACAATATCAATGTTGGTACAGCTAAGATCACGGTAACAGCTCTGGAGGATGGCAATTTCGATGGAACCGCTACAGGAAGCTTCGAGATAAAGGCTATAGATATTGCCGGAGCCGATGTGGTTGATATAGCTGACCAGACATACACAGGCTCAGCGATAACACCGGATATAACAGTCAGCTACGATGGCACCGAGCTTGTTGAGGGTGAGGACTATGTTGTATCTTCATATGATAATAATGAGAATGTCAGCACGGCTTCAGCTAAGGCGTCGATAACCATAACTGGTAAGGGCGTATACAGCGGAACAAAGAAGATCGAGTTCAATATTGTTCCTGCATCAGTCAGCAAGGCAGTTGTAACAGGCGTTGAGGACAGTGTGGTATACACTGGCGCAGATATAACATTTGCAGGACTGGCAGTTACAGTGTCGGGCAGAAAGCTCACTGCTGCTGACTACACAGTGAAATATACAAATAACAGAAATGCTTCCACAACTGACAGCAAGGCAGAGATACTTATCACAGGTAAGGGCAATTACACCGGTGAGAAGATAGTTCAGTTCGTGATCGAGCAGAAGGATATAGCAGATTGCACAGTTCAGCCGATCAGCGCACAGATCTATACAGGAAAGGCTGTTGAGCCTGAAGTGACTGTCACTGACGGTGCAAACACTCTTGTAAAGGGAACGGATTATACCGTTGCATACAGCAACAATATCAATGTCACAACAACCGAGTCAAAGGCTGTTGCTGATATAAGTGGAACAGGCAACTATAAGGGATCTGTGAAGGCAACATTTGATATTGCCAAGAAGATCGTCAAGATAACAGATGCGGATGTTGCTGATATAGCAGATCAGACATACCACATGGGAGATAAGATAGAGCCGGCTGCAACAGTCACAGTGGATGGCGTGAAGCTTGACGCTGACTGCTATACGGTAACTTATACAAACAATGTGAATGTCGGAACTGCGACAATGACAGTTACAGGTATCACTGTACAGGGATATTCAGGAACTGTCGAGAAGACATTCAAGATACTTCCATTGTCTATTGCGAAGGCAGTGGCATCTAAGACTTATTCAGCGGTGTACACACCGGCTGGAACGACATTTACAGTGGAGAGCTTTGACATCACAGTTGATGGCAAGAAGTACACTGTGACGGACATGTCAGATTTCACTGTAACACAGAAGAACCTGATAAATGTTGGAACAGGAACAATAACAGTTACTGCAAAGGCTGACTGTAACTTTACAGGAAGCTTTGATACCGCAGCGACAATAACTGCAGCGAAGATAGAGGAGAGCTGGGCAAGCCTTGAGCAGACAGAGTTCAGCTATACCGGATCTGAGATAACTCCTGAGCCGGTTGTCAGAAGTGGAAATGTCATTCTCAAGAAGGATGTCGACTATACACTCAGCTACGACAGCAATGTGGAGTGTTCCGATAAGGCAAGCGTGATGGTGACAGGTACAGGTAACTATACAGGAGAGGTAAAGCTTCTCTTTACTATCGGTGCGAAGTCGCTCACGGGAGCAAAGGTAAGTGCTCAGGCACAGAGCTATACAGGTAAGCCGCTCACCACGAAGATCTCAGTCGTACTTGGAGACGAGAAACTTGTGGAGGGCCAGGATTATACAGTAGAGTATGTAGAAGGCGAAGTTACAAATGCAGGAACCGGTAAATTCAAGATCAAAGGTAAGGGCAACTATACCGGAGAGCTTGACGGCACATTTGTCATAAATGCGAGAAGTATAAATGCTGAGGGCATTATGGTTGCAGGTGTGGCAGATAAGACATACACCGGATTTGAGATAACACAGGATATAACAGTTAAGGATGGAGATGCGGTTCTCACAGAGGGAACAGATTACACTGTCGACTATGAGAATAACGTCAATGCATCGACCACAGATTCAAAGGCTGCAGTTATAGTCAGAGGTAAGGGTAACTATGACAGCAGTATAACAAGACGTGTAGAATTTACAATTGGACAGAAGGATATAACAGATGCAGAGATAGACGGCGTGGAGAGTTCAGTCGTATACACAGGAAAGGCTATTACATTTGATCAGGCTGTGCTCACTGTGGACGGTGTTAAGCTTGTAAATGGTGTGGACTACGAGACTGAATATGTCAACAATCTGAATGTATCTACTGCCAGCAGCAAGGCGAATATCATCTTCAGTGCAAAGGGTAATTATACAGGAAAAGCAAGCTGGACATTCACTATCACAGCAAAGAGCATAGAGGATTGTACAGTCAGCGATATTCCGGGACAGACCCACACAGGAAAGGCACTTACACCAGACATAACAGTCAAGGATGGCAGCAGAACTCTTGTGAAGGGCACGGATTATGATGTCGTATACAGCGACAATATTGAGGTGTCAACAGCAGACAAGCCGGCAAAGGCGGTTGTCACAGGAAAGGGCAACTACACCGGATCTGTACAGAAGACATTTATGATAGCAGAGAGAGTTATAGATATAACACCTGCGGTCATCTCTATAACAGACAAGGGACCATTTGTATATAACTATGGCAAGCAGATCACACCGGCTATATCAGTTACACTGGATGGAGAGGTGCTTCCAGAGGATGCGTATACAGTAAGCTATCAGAGCAATGTGAATGCCGGAAAGGCATACATAATCGTGACAGGAGCCGGAGAGTATCATGGAGTCATAGATACATCATTTACTATCGAACAGCTCGATGTGACAGGAGGAGTCCTTGAGCTTGAGAAGGATGCTTACGGATATACCGGAAGCGAGATCAAGCCTGTAGTGACAGGAATCACTCTGGCTGGCGGCAGCATAGAGCCTGGCACAGATTTTGACGTGACATACAGCAACAATATAAATGTAGGCAGTGGAGAGATAGCTCTCACAGCCAGAAGCAGTTCAAACTATAAGGGAACAGTTACAGGCAAGTTTGCGATCACTGCGGCAGACATCACAGATGCCCAGCTCACGGTTGCCGATCAGACATACACAGGTGCTGCACTCAAGCCGGCAGTGACAGTATATCTGGGACAGACAAAGCTTATAGAGGGAACAGATTACACAGTGGGATATGCTGACAATACCGATGCCGGAACAGCAACGGTTACTGTGAAGGGTATGGGCAACTATGCCGGAACAGTTAAGACGACCTTCAAGATTGCAGCAAGATCCATAAGTGCAGCAAAGATAACTGTTGCAGATCAGGTGTATACTGGAGCTCCGCTTACACCGGAGATAACAGTTACATTAGGTGGAAAGCAGATCGCAGACACCGAGTATGATGTTGACTACAGTGGAAATACCGATAAGGGTACAGCCACAGTGACGATAACAGGTAAGCACAATTACACAGGAACAGCATCAGAGACATTCACTATATCCGCAATGGATATAAGCAAGTGCGTGGTCTCACCTATAGCGTCTGTTGTATACGATGGAACAGCCCACAGTCCAAAGGTTACAGTCAAGAACGGAGAGATAGTTCTGACAGAGGGCAGTGATTATGACGTCACATACAGCGACAATGTAAGTGTTACAACAGACTCAAGAAAGGCAAAGGCAACTATCACAGGCCGTGGAAATTACACAGGTCAGTGTGTGGCTGAGTTTGAGATAACAAAGGCAGACTTTGCAGATGCAGTCATAACAGGAATACCTGAGAGTGTAGAGTATACCGGTGAGAGCATAGTCCTCACAGGATATGAGCTCACACTTGGAGATACAAAACTTGTAGAGAATCAGGATTACGTTGTTGAGTACACTGATAATAAGGAGATCGGAACAGCGACTGTCAGATTCATCGGAGCAGGCAATTACAGCGGTGAGAAGACTGCAGCCTTCAAGATAACAAAGGCAGATATAGCAAATTGCGACATCAGCCCGATCCAGGGACAGACCTGGACAGGTAAGGCCATAGAGCCGGCGCTCACCATAAAGAATGGCAGCGTTACTCTGAAGGTCGGAACAGATTATGAAGTTACATACAGCAACAATATAGACGAGACGAACGAGGCGAAGGCAGAGATCACCGGTATTGGCAACTATACGGGAACTGCAGTTATCTACTTCTCGATAACAAGAAGCGTTGTGGATATAAGCGGTGCTACAGTGTCGGCTATACCGGCGCAGACATATGCTTTTGGCAAGGCTGTAACTCCTTCAGTCACTGTTATGTATAACGGAATTACACTGAAAGAGAATACAGATTACACCTTAACATATGAGAACAATATAAATGCCGGAACAGCATATGTGATCATAACCGGAACAAAGTATTACTCCAAGACAAAGAGAGTAAGCTTCACCATCAACCCTGCGGACATATCAGCAGGCCGTGTGGTTATAGATCAGGAAAGCTTTGTGTACACAGGAAAGAGCCAGAAGCCTGAGGTTACAGGCATAGAGCTTGGAGATGTGATGATAACTGATATGGACAGCTTCGACATAAGCTTTGGCAGCAATGTCAATGTAGGAATAGCGTCCATCAGCGTATCAGCAAAGAGCAACACCAACTACAAGGGCAGCGTGACAGGTGAGTTTGCCATAACAGAGGCAGATCTGTCAGGCGCAGCAGTTGAGGTAGACGATGCGGTATATCAGGGAACACCTCTTACCCCGGCTGTCAGGGTAACGCTTGGTACAGTGGTTCTGACAGAGGGCAGAGATTACACTCTGAGCTACAGCAGTAACACAAACGTAGGCAAGGGTACTGCAAAGATCACAGGAAGTGGCAATTATAAGGGAACCGTCAGTGCAGAGTTTGCTATAACAGAGAGAACGATCACTGATGCCGATGTGGAAGTCGCAGATCAGATCTACACAGGTAAGGAGCTCGCTCCTGATGTGGAAGTAACACTTGGAGACAAGCTTCTGACAAACGGTGTGGATTACACAGTTACCTATGAGAAGAACGTCAATGTCGGCACGGCAAACGTTATAGTAAAGGGAACCGGCAATTATAAAGACACTATCACAAAGACCTTCAGAATAGCTGCAGCAGACATATCAAGTGCAGTTGTGTCTAAGATCAGTGATCAGACATATACCGGAAGTCCTATCACTCCGGCAGTGACAGTAAGCATGGCCGATGGAACAACACTGAAAGCCGGTGTTGACTATGAGGCTGAATACACAGGAAACACAGATGTTACGACAAAGGATGCATCTGCACAGGTAGTTATCACAGGAAAGGGCAACTATACAGGAATCCTCAGAACAACATTTGCGATAGTACCTAAGTCACTCACAGGTGTCACCATCAGCGGATACAGTGAGTCTGTGGCTTACACAGGTGCTGATGTGACATTTGCAGATATTATAGTTGCCGATGGAAGCGAGATCCTCACAGAGGGAACTGATTACAGGATCACATACACAGGCAACAAGGCAGTCACAACAGAGGATGGTACATACTTTACAGTAACAGGTACAGGCAATTACACCGGAAGCAAGGATGTACACTTTGTGATTACGGCAAAGGATCTCAGGGAATGTGATGTCGAGGAGATTGAAAGCCAGATATACACAGGAAAGGCCATAGAGCCGGAAGTAACGATAAGAAATGGTAATGTTCTTCTTGTGAGCGACGTTGACTATGATGTCACATATGAGTCGAATATAAATGAGACTACAGAGACAACAAAGGCTAAGGCTATAATCACAGGAAAGGGCAACTACACAGGAAAGGTAACGAAGGAATTCGTTATAGGAAGAGTATTTACAGATATATCAAAGGCTGAGATAGAGGCTATTCCGGATCAGACATATACGTTCGGACAGGCAATAACCCCTGAAGTCAAGGTAAGCTTTGGAGGAAAGGCACTCACACTTAACACCGACTATACAGTGACTTATACCGATAATATTGATGCGGGAACTGCAACTGTAAAGATCATAGGTACAGGTGATTACAACAAGTCAGTTACAAAGACATTTGTCATAAAGCCGGCAGATATATCAAAGGCGTCAGTAGTTCTCAGGGGAACATCATTCACCTACACAGGTGAGGCGATTACACCTGCAGTGACAAGACTTAGCGTTCCTAATGGTGGTGTGACAGAGAGTATCACAGATCTCTCTTCATTCGCTGTGGAATACAGTGACAATACAGATGCTGGGACGGCAAAGGTTACTGTAAGTGCAGGAAAGGATACGAACTACACCGGAACTGCATCAACCACATTTACTATCACAAGAAAGAGCATAAGCGGTGCGGTCGTGAGCGTGGCAGATGCTGAGTACACCGGATCAGAGGTTATACCGGATGTAAAGGTAACTCTGGGAGATAAGGTGCTGACAGCAGGCGTGGATTACACGGTATCGGCTGAAAACAATGTAGAGGCAGGAGAGGACGCTCTGTTAAAGATCACCGGATGCGGTAATTATGAGGGCGTACTGAGCCAGACATTTGAGATCAGTGCAAAGAGCATAGACGGCGGAAAGTGCAGCATACCGGCTCAGGTATATATAGGATCTGCGCTGACACCTGATGTAGTTCTTGAGGTTGGAGGCAAGACTCTGACCAAGGGTGAGGACTACACAGTTACATACGCAGACAACATAGATGTCACAACGGCTGAGAAGAAGGCATCAGCGATCATCAAGGCCATGGGCAACTACACAGGAAAGCTCACAGTTTACTTTGACATCACGGCAAAGACTCTTACAGCAGCCGATGTTGACAGCATTGATGCTCAGGAATACACCGGCGAGGCGATAGAGCCAGTTGTGGTCGTAAGAAACGGAGACACAGTTCTTGTTGCGGGAAGAGATTACGATGTAACATACAGCAACAATACAGACAAGACTACAGAGGCGAGAGCAGTAGTCAAAGGTAAGGGTAACTATCAGGGAACCGTTACAAAGCTGTTTGAGATATGCGGAGCAAGCATAGCACCGGCGGTTGTGACAGGAATACCTGAGAGTGCAGAATATACAGGTGACAGCATAACCTTTAAGGACATAACAGTTGTGATGAATGGAAAGACACTTGTATATGGAACAGATTACACAGTAAGTTATGAGAACAATGTCAATGCAACCACTGAGGACAGCATGGCATACGTTATCATAAAGGGTAACGACAACTACGGTGGACAGATAAGAACAGCCTTCAGCATAACCCCAAGAAGTCTTGAGAAGTGCAAGGTCGATGCCATCGGAGGACAGACATATACAGGCAGGGAGATCACCCCTGAGGTTACAGTAAGAGATGGATCAAAGGTACTCGAAAATGGAAGAGACTACACGGTATCTTACAGTGACAATATCGAGGTGGGCAAGAATGCCAAGGCAGTTATAGAAGGTAAGGGCAACTACACCGGACAGCTTACAGCAGAGTTTACCATCGCAAAGGAAGTGCTCGACATTTCAAATGCGGTGATAAGTGATATCGCAGATCAGTATTACAACTTCGGTGAGGAGCTCACACCTGCACTCAGTGTAAATCTTGGAGGAAGAAAGCTTACAGAGAATGTTGATTACAGCGTAACCTACACTGATAACATTGAGGCCGGTACGGCTACAGCTACAGTGAAGGGAATCGACCAGAATAAGGGCGAGGTAAGTAAGACATTCAAGATCCTTCCTATAGATATAACACCTGCAGAGATCGCACTTGTGAAGGATTCATATGGTTTCACAGGAGATGCGGTAACAGCAGATGTAGAATCGATAACAGTCACAAGAAATGGAGTTAAGAAGGTACTCACAGATCTCGCAGGATTTGAGATCACATGTACAGACAATGTAAATGTCGGTACGGCTACAGTTAAGATCGCCGCAGGCGAAGGCCAGAGCTATACAGGAAGCACAAGCACATCCTTCAGGATCGTTGCAGCTTCAATAGAGCAGGCAGAGGTCAGCGTTGACAGTGCAGTATATACGGGAAGCGCAATCACTCCTGTATGCAGAGTAGTTCTCGGAGGAAAGACTCTTGCAGAGGGCGTTGACTACAAGGTAACAGTTTCAGGCAATGTGAATGTTACTGACAATGCACTGGTTACTATAGAGGGAACCGGAAATTACACCGGAAAGCTCTCACAGAAGTTCAGCATAACTCCTAAGAGGATATCACAGGCTGAGGTAAAGGCCGATGATGCTGAATACACAGGAAGCGCAGTTACGACAACAGTCAGTGTAGTCCTTGATGGAAAGACTCTTGTTCAGGGAACTGACTATAAGCTCAGCTACAGCGACAATGTAAATGTCACATCTGACACAGCAAAGGCTGTTGTGACAGTGACAGGAACAGGCAACTACACAGGAACAGTCCAGGGAGAGTTCTCTATAACTCCTATGGATATATCAAAGCTTGACATACCGGAGATACCAGATCAGACATACGGCGGTCAGGCAGTAAAACCTGAACTGAGAATTGTAAATGGCAACAATGTCCTCTCAGAGGGCACTGATTACACAGTGGCATACGAGAACAACGATTCGGTTACAGACAAGGCCAGCGCTATTATCTCAGGTAGAGGAAGCTACAAGGGATCAGTGACCAGAACATTTGCTATAAAGGCATACAGCATAGATAATGCAGAGATAAGTGGAATCCAGGATGCGGTAGTATTTACAGGAGATGCCATTGAATTTGCAGATATAGCAGTTGTAGTAAACGGCAGGACACTTGTGAACGGTACGGACTACACAGTAAGCTACGAGAACAACCTGAACGTTACAGATGAGAAGAATCCTGCATATGTGATCATAAAGGGCACAGGAAACTACGGCGGACAGGTTAGAACAGCATTTGCCATAACAGCTAAGAATATCGGCAGATGCAGCATTGATCCGATTGGCGGACAGATATACACAGGTAAGGCGGTTGAGCCTGAGATCACAGTCAGAGATGGCGCAAGGATACTGGAGACCGGAAAGGATTATGACATTACTTACAGCAACAACACAGATGTGACAGACAGTGCTGAGGTCACCATAACAGGTAAGGGCAACTACAGAGGCAGCAACAGTGCGGTATTCACCATCGCACAGGAGGTTGTGGATATATCAAAGGCTGTAATGAGCAAGGTCGATGACCAGTATTACAACTTTGGAAATGCCATAAGACCAGAGGTTACACTTACATATGGCGGCAAGACATTGACACAGGATGTGGACTACGAGCTTGTATACATCGACAATATCAATGAAGGTACGGCGACGATACAGGCAAATGGTATCAACAAGAACACAGGCTCGGTGAGCACAACATTTGCCATAAAGCCAGTAGATATAACAACTGCTGAGGTTGTACTTGAGAATGACTCATTTGAGTACACGGGATCAGAAATCAGACCTGCAGTTAAGATGATAACAGTAAGCAGGGATGGCAAGGCGACGGCAGTGACATCTATGACAGCATTTGATGTGACATACACGGACAATACAAATGTCGGAACTGCTGGTGCGGTTATAAAGGCAGCAAAGGGAAGCGGATTTACAGGATCTGTGACAAAGAAGTTTGAGATCACAGAGGTGGATATCGCACAGGCTGTAGTTGATGTGGAAGACCATGTGTACACAGGAAGTGCAGTAAAGCCTGCATATACAGTGACACTTGATGGCAAGAAACTCACTGCGGGAACAGATTTTAATGTGGTGTTCAGCAACAATGTAAATGTTGGAACAGCAGCCATCCTCACAGTGACCGGTACAGGAAACTACAAGGGAACAGTTGTCGCATACTTTGCGATAACTGCAAAGGATCTGAGCAAGGCAGATGTGAATGTCCAGCCATCAGTTTACACTGGAAAGCCACTTACACCGGCTGTGACAGTAACTCTCGATGATGAGATATTAAATGCAGACATTGATTATGTTGTTTCTTACAGCAACAATGTAAACGCTACGACAGCAAAGTCAAAGGCGACTGTGACCGTCAAGGGAACAGGAAACTATCAGGGCACTGTGACTGCAACATTCGACATTGAGCCAAAGGCGATCGATGAGGCGAAGATCAATGATATACCGGATCAGATGTACAGCGGCAGTGAGATCAGACCGGATGCAAAGGTGACACTCGATGGAGTACAGCTTGTTGCAGGAACGGACTACACTGTGACATATGAGAACAACATAGAGGTTTCAGATTCAGCCAAGCTTATCGTAACCGGTAAGGGCAATTACAAGGGAACTGTAGAGAAGAACTTCAGTATAAAGAGTCTCACTCTTGAGGACGCAGAGGTATCAGGTATACCAGCCGGCACAGAATACACAGGAAAGGCCATAACATTTGGCGAGGTCGTTGTGACACTGGGCGGAAAGAAACTGTCCGAGGATGAGGATTACACAGTAGAGTATAAGAACAATGTAAACGTGACAGACAGTGCGGAGGTTGTGATAACAGGTATCGGCAATTACAGCGGAGAGCTGAGCAGAACATTCAAGATCACAGCTAAGGACATAAGCAAGTGTAGCGTCGATGCGATTGGCGGGCAGGTATACACAGGAAAGGCTGTAACACCTAAGGTCACAGTGAGAGACGGAACACAGGTTCTCGTGTCTGGAACAGATTACAAGACAGAGTACAGCAACAACATAAATGAGACAACGGCCAGCTCGAAGGCAGAGATCAAGATCACAGGATCTGGTAACTACACAGGAAGCATAACAGTGAACTTCACGATATCTAAGAATCTTGTGGATATATCCAAGGCTGTGATAAGCAAGATCAGTGATCAGCTTTACAACTTAGGCCAGCCGCTCACACCGGATGTGACAGTTACATTTGGTGGAAAGACACTTGTATACGGCGAGGATTACGCACTCGTATATGTGGACAACATCGATGAGGGTGTGGCAACCGTAACAGTTAGAGGTATCAAGTCAAATACCGGATCTTTATCGGCTAAGTTTAACATCAATCCGGTCGATATAAGTGATGGACAGATAGCTCTTGATGCATCCGAGTATATGTATACAGGAACAGCAGTAAAACCGGTGATCAATTCATTTACAGTGAAGAGATCTGGAAAGACAGTGACAGTTACTGATTTTGACAACCTTGAGATCAGCTACTCGTCAAATACAAATGTTGGAACAGGTAAGGTTACTATAAAGGCACTTGAGGGTGAAGGCTTCACAGGAAGTGTCAGCAAGACATTTGCAATAGTAGGCGCTTCAGTCGACAATGCTTCAGTAAAGGTTGGAAACGGAGTTTATACGGGTGAAGCTGTAACTCCGGATCACACAGTTACACTCGGAGGCAGGACACTTGTTGAGGGACGCGACTACAGAGCAGACTACAGCAACAATGTGAACGTGACAGACAGTGCAGTGCTCACCATCACAGGTATGGGTAACTACAGTGGAAGCACCACAGCAAGATTTAAGATAAGTGCCAGAAATCTTGCAGATGCAGACATTACGGTGGCATCGGCAAGATACACAGGAGATCCACTTACACCTGCAGTTACAGTTTCACTTGGCGGAACAGCTCTTGTGGAGGACAGAGACTTTACAGTTTCATACAGTGACAATGTGAATGTCACAACAGACACAGATAAGGCAGGCGTTACCATCACAGGTATAGGCAACTACACTGGAACGGCGGTTGAGAAATTCGATATCGCAGCCAGAGACATATCTCTTGCAGAGATAAAGGACATCGACAGACAGAATTATACCGGTAATGCGGTTACACCAAAGCTCACGGTTGTTGACGGACAGAGAGAGCTTGTGGCAGGCAGGGATTACACCGTAAGCTACAAGAACAATGTCGAGGTGACAACGGCAGCAGTTGCGGTGATAACAGGAAAGGGCAATTATTCAGGAGCTGCCAGCAAGCTGTTTGCTATTGGCGGTGCTGATATTGCAGATGCAGATATAACAGGTATAAAAGACAGCGTAACCTACACAGGAAAGGCAATAACATTTGCCGGACTTAAGGTAACATACGGCGACGATGTACTTGTGGCAGGAAGAGACTACACTGTATCATACAGTGGAAATAAGAACGTGACGGACAAGGCAAGTGTTACCATCACAGGTATTGGCAACTACACAGGAAGTGTTAACAGATACTTTGCTATAACAAGAAGAAATCTTGCAGACTGTCATGTGAGCGAGATCGAGGGTCAGATTTACACAGGCAAGAAGATAGAGCCGGAGCTCACAATTACATATGGAGATCTGGTGCTTGTAGAGGGTGTTGACTACGAGATCGAGTACAGCAATAATATTGAGCCTACAGCAGGCGGACAGCCGGCAAAGGCAATAGTAACAGGTAAGAGAAGCTACACAGGAACTGTGGAGAGAGAATTTACCATTACAAAGGATCCTGTAAATATAAGCGGAGCCAAGATCAGTGCAATACCTGATCAGGAGTTTGCAAAGAAGAATATCACACCTGCGGTAAATGTTACATACGGTGGCAAGACGCTTGTACAGGGAACTGATTACAAGGTTTCATACATCAATAACTATAATGTTGGAACTGCCACAGTGACGATCACAGGATATGGAGACTACGTAAGTTCTAAGACGGCAACTTTCGAGATCGTCAAGAGAGACGTAACAGGTTATGTAGCAGAGCTTTCAAAGAGCAGCATGACATACACCGGAAAGGCACTCACTCCATCAGTTACAGCTATTAACAGCAGTGACGGAGCATTTGTGCTTGACGATGAAGATATCGCGGGCTTCATAGTGAGATATGCTTCAAATGTAAACGTTGGAACAGCAACGGTTACAGCTACAGCAGGAAGCCGGTCTAACTACACAGGAAGTGTGACAGCAACATTTGCCATAACAGCGGCATCAATCGATAATGCAGTAGTTGTGGCAGAGGATACGGAATACACAGGAAAGCCGGTAACTCCAGCCGTTACAGTGACAGTCAACGGTGTTGTGTTATCAGCAGCGGATTACACAGTGGCTTACAGTAACAACACTGAGGTCGGAACCGCAGAGGTAAGCATAACAGGAAAGGGCAACTACACCGGAGAGACAACAGGTACATTTGAGATAACAGCAAGAAGTATCAAGAACTGTACAGTTGAGTGCAGCACATCGATCGAGTACACAGGAAATCAGCTAATACCTGTTGTAAAGGTAAAGAATGGTGATGTGGAGCTGACAGAGGGAGTTGACTACATACTCAGCTTCGATATGAACACAGATGTGACAGGACGCGCAAAGGTGGTTGTGACCGGTAAGGGCAACTACAAGGATTCAGTGACAAGATACTTTGCAATTACAAAGAAGAGTATCGCTGGAGCTGAGATCAAGGGTATTACAGGGAAGGTATTCACAGGTAATGCAATAACACAGGATATTGAAGTTGAACTGGATGGACAGAAACTCAGCCAGGGAACGGACTATACTGTGAAGTACGAGAACAATGTTCATGTAGGAACAGCAGTCATAACAATAACAGGTGCAGGCAACTACACAGATTCTGTAAAGAAGAGCTTTGTGATAAGCAAGGCAGATATAAGCAACACGGCTGTTATAAACGGAATTGAGTCCGAGGTTATATACAAGGGCACAGCATTTAAGTTTGATAATGTCACGATAACATGGGGAACAAATGTGCTGAAGGAAGGCAGAGATTATACGATCACATACCAGAACAACAGCGGAATCACCATGACGAGAACAAGTAAGGCTTCAGTCACTGTGAAGTTCATGGGCGACTACAAGGGAAGCGTTACAAAGCAGTTCAGGATCAAGGCATTTGACATATCAAAGGCAACCGTATCAGCGATAGCAGACAAGACCTACACAGGATCAGCGATCAAGCCGGCGGTTACAGTTAAGATCGGCAGTACAGTGATAAATCCAAAGGAGTACACGGTTGAGTACAGCAACAACGTGAAGCCGGGTGTTGCAAGTGTTACGATCACAGGACTTAACAACTTCTACGGAACAAAGAAGGTTACATTCAACATCCTTCCTGCAAAGGTGAAGAACCTTGCGGCAAGCGGTGAGACAACAACATCACTGAAGCTATCATGGAGCAGCAGTGCATATGCCCAGGGATATGAGGTGTACAGATATGATACAGGTAAGAAGACATATGTGAAGGTTGCAACAGTGACGGGCACAAGCAGAAATATCACAGGTCTGGCAGCGGGAACTGATTATAAGTTTGCGGTATCAGCATATGTGAAGTCGTCAGGCAAGACACTGTATAGCGAGAAGACAGTCATAAATGCAGCAACAAAGCCAGCTAAGGTTTCAGGTATTTCATTCAGCAGCAGGGCAGAGAAGTCGATAGCGCTCAAGTGGAATACAGTTAAGGGAGCTACAGGCTACAAGGTATACAGACTTGTAGCAAAGGACAATTACAAATATCTTGGTTCGACATCAAAGACAGCTTATAATGTAAACGGTCTGACTGGAAGTACAGCTTACACATTCAAGGTAGTTGCATACAAGAAGGTCGGCAGCAAGGAGCTCGTTGGTGAGGATGCTACAGCAAGGATCATGACAACGCCATCGGCAGTCAAGAATCTTAAGATCAGTGCCAGAAGCAATGCATCGATAACGATGAAATGGAGCAAGGTAAACAACGCTGATGGATACATAGTTTACAGATACCGCGGCAACAGAGCAGTCAAGATCAAGACCATCACAAGCAAGTCAAAGGTCGTATTTGTAAGCTCAAAGCTCAGTGCCGGAACAACGTATAAGTACAGAGTTGTGGCATACAAGAAGGATGGAAAGGCGATCGTAGAGAATGCCGGAACATATGTATCAGGATTTACACTTCCTGCAACACCTGTTGTATCAGCGAAGGCCGGAGTCAAGCAGGCGAAAATTGCATGGAAGAGAGCCAAGGGAGCAACAGGTTACATCGTATACATGTCAACATCAAAGCGTGGCACGTATAAGGCTGTTGCAACCATAAGAAAGGCAGGAACTACTTCATACACCAAGAAAGGCCTGAAGAAAGGCAAGACATATTACTTCAAGGTTCGTGCATTTAACAAGTCAGGTAAGACAACATATAAGAGTTCATACTCAACAGTAAAGAAGATCGTTGTCAAATAGTGACTGACAGTTAGATAAGGGAAAGCCGGAAATAAAACTATAAAAAGCATCCAACCGGGTGAGCCTGGAAACAGGCTTATCTGGTGGATGCTTTTTTGTTATCTATGAGGCGGAGGAATCTGTCCGCCTGAGAGATGATAAAGTTCTTAAGTGCTTTATATGGAAATACATTCGTTGTATTATTGCCTACATCGGTGCCTATGGAGGTGAATGAGTCGAGATCACTCCGCAGTCTGCTCTGTGAGAAACATAGACATTTTTTTATGGTCATATCAGGTGATGAAACCTTCGGTATGATCGGTGAGAAATCCCTGATAAACAATGGATTTGTCACATTGTAATCACCGTAGAAAAACTGTTCTGAGAAGAAATCCCGGAATGGGATGCACCTTCCCTCCGGCTGCATGCTGAGCTCGTGCATTCGGACATGGTCTATGTCGCGTGTCACACAGGTGGGAGTGTTATCGCCTGCCTCAAACTGAAAATATTGCGGCCAGAATTCCTCCACATAGGCGGCGTCCATCATGAGATGGGCAAGTATGCCAAGGTCGGCAGGTGTCATAGCTTCCACTGGATATTCTGACAATATGTGATCGATGTCCGGATATTTTGTTATGAGATCGTTCTGCCATTCCGGTCTGAAATGTGTCAGGGCTTTGTCCGTAACCGCATCTGGAAGAACGCAGCCCAGCAGGAAATCATTCAGCAGCTCCGGCTGGGATTCCTTTGAAATATGAAGTTTATCTGCGATGTATCTGCCCTCGCACAGGTGTATTATGTATCCCGGCATTGCAGCCCTCCCATATAGAATATATTTGTCAATTTGTAAAAAAGTGTACCCCCGGAGCCCCCGTAATGTCAATAAAGACAATTTCATACAAACAGTTTACTTGACTTATAATTTGTTAGGCGGTAAAGTCATAGATGGATAAATGGGATATCCATATCAGAGTAAAAGGAGAAACGTGTTGAATAACGATTACAACAAAGAACAAAACGACAAGAATGACGACAACAAGAATAATGGCAACAAAGGCAAAAACAGGAATGTCATGGTTCTGCTTGTCATCTCGGTGATATTGACACTGCTGTGCTGGAGAGCATACGACAAGATCACAAATGGAACGAAAAAAGAGATCCCGTACAGCGGATTTGTGGAGATGCTGGATTCGGGAGAGGTGGACAATGCGGAGATATATGCCAAGAAGATCAAATTTACCTCAAAGGAGTCTGATGGAACTCTGGACAAGAACACCTATGTGACTGTGAGGATAAGCGACGATAAGCTGGCAGACCGACTTAAGACGGCCCATGAGAAGTATGCCACAACATATGAGGGAAAAGACGAGAGCGGTTCAGCCATGGTCGGAACGATACTTTCATATGTGGTAATGATAGCTGCATTCTATCTGTTTCTTTCGCTCGTGACAAGGCGGAGCGGAATGATGGGCTTTGGCAAATCTAACGCAAAGGTATATATGGAGAAGAAGACCGGAGTCACATTTGCAGATGTTGCAGGTGAGGACGAGGCAAAGGAATCCCTGACTGAGATGGTCGACTTCCTTCACAACCCTAAGAAGTATATGGCTATAGGTGCAAAGCTTCCAAAGGGAGCACTGCTGGTCGGCCCTCCGGGAACCGGAAAGACACTTCTGGCAAAGGCTGTTGCCGGAGAGGCAAACGTGCCATTTTTCTCCATGTCGGGATCAAGCTTCGTGGAGATGTACGTGGGAGTCGGAGCATCGAGAGTCAGAGACCTGTTCAAACAGGCATCTGAGATGGCTCCTTGTATAATATTCATAGACGAGATAGATGCCATAGGCCAGAGCAGAGACAGCGTGAGGGGCGGTGATTCGGAGAGAGAACAGACACTGAACCAGCTTCTTGCCGAGATGGATGGATTTGACACATCCAAGGGAATAGTGATACTGGCTGCAACCAACAGGCCGGAGACACTTGACAAGGCACTCCTGAGACCGGGAAGATTTGACAGAAGAGTAATAGTTGAGAAGCCGGATCTTCAGGGTAGAATAGACACGCTGAAGGTACACTCCAGAAATGTCAAGATGGATGAGACTGTGGATCTCCGTGAGCTTGCGCTTGCCACAGCAGGTGCGGTTGGAGCAGATCTCGCCAACATAATAAATGAGGCGGCGCTCACTGCGGTCAGATCCGGAAGGAGCATGGTTTCACAGGCTGATCTGATTGGTGCGGTGGAGCTTGTATTTGCAGGAAAAGAGAAGAAGGGCAAGCTGCTCGGCGACCAGGAGAAGAAGGTTGTTGCATATCATGAAGTTGGACATGCTCTTCTGGTTGCTCTCCAGAAGCACACTGAGCCTGTTCAGAGAATTACAATAGTTCCTAGAACGATGGGTTCTCTGGGATATGTATGGCAGGTGCCTGAGGAAGAGAAGTATATGGAGACCAAGGCTGAGCTTGAGGCGAACATTGTGACGACCCTCGGCGGAAGAGCTGCAGAGGAATTGAAATTCGAGTCAGTGACCACCGGCGCGGCAAATGATATAGAGCAGGCGACCAAGACAGTGAGAGCGATGATAACCATGTACGGAATGTCAGACAAGTTCGGACTCATGCAGCTTGAGACTGTTCAGGGAAAATATCTCGACAGAAATGCAGTGCTCCAGTGTTCAGACAAGACTGCTGCAAAGGTCGATGAGGAGATTAGGAATCAGCTCAAGAAGGCATATGATGAGGCCAAGAAGCTTCTCTCAGAGCACATGAATGCGTTGGATGCCATCGCACAGTATCTGATAGAGAAGGAGTCGATAACAGGCCAGGAGTTCATGGAGATATTCAACAGAGTTGAAAATGCTGAACAAAATGTTGAACAGGAATAAAATTAAGACAATAATAAGATCAAAAAAAGAGAAGCCGGGGCTGGCAAAAAGCTCCGGCTTCTCTTTTTTCTATATTTGCTTTAGATTATATCTGCTGAAGATCGTCCAGGGTCTTGCCGTATGCCGGTAAAAACTCACACACGAAGTCGTTTACCTCAGGATAAGTCTCAGCCATCTGTGACACGGAATTCATGATCGTACCCATGGCACTGGAGAACTCGGTATTTCCCGATCCTGTCTCCTCCATGCATTTGATCAGGGCGGACAGCTTGTCAGCCGCTTTGACGAGCTTCCAAAGATATACATCATTCTCGTCGTCGGCATCCTTAAAGAATATCGGTTCATAGGCTGGTCTGAGATCGTCCGGCAGCTTGTCAAGCAGTGTGTGGCATGCGATATCTTCCACATCCTTGAAGGCTGTCTTGATATCATCGTTGTAGTATTTCACTGGGGTCGGCATGTCGCCGGTGATGATCTCCGATGCATCGTGATAGAGACCTATGAGTGCAGCTCTCTCGGCGTTCAGAGTCTTGCCGTAGCGTACATTGCCGATGGTTGCCAGTGCGTGGGCTATCATGCTCACCTCCAGGCAGTGCTCACACAGATTCTCCTCGCGGTTGTTCCTCATGAGTGCCCATCTGTCAATATATTTCATTCGTGATATAAGTGCAAAAAAGTTGTATTCCATCATAAAATCCTCGTTACTTCTGTTTATCGTTGTGGAAAAAGTTATATACCGCAGTGGCTGCAGTCTTGTTCATTCCCTGCGGGATCTCGAGATCAGCAATGCTGGCGGCACGGATCTTGTCTATGTCCTTGAAGTATGCCAGAAGAGCCTTTCTCCTTGCCGGACCGATGCCCTCAATATCGTCCAGAACTGAGTGGATCTGGGATTTGCTTCTGAGACTTCTGTGGTACTCGATTGCAAATCTGTGGGCCTCATCCTGAAGTCTTGTTATCATGTTGAAGGCCTGTGTATTTGCAGGAAAATCTATCTCCTTGTTGTTGTAATAGAGTCCTCTGGTTCTGTGGTGGTCATCCTTTACCATTCCGCATACCGGGATGTTGAGACCAAGCTCGTCAAGAACCTCCAGAGCTATGTTGACCTGACCCCGGCCGCCATCCATCATGAGTACATCAGGGTAGATATTAAACCGCTCGTCTGTGAACCTTCTTGTGAGTACCTCCCTCATGCTTGCGTAGTCATCCGGCCCGTCTATGGTCCTGAGCTTGAACTTTCTGTAGTCATTCTTCTTGGCGCGTCCGTTTTCAAATACCACCATGGATGCCACGGAGTGATAGCCGCTTATATGCGATATATCAAATGCTTCAAGGCGTCTTGCGGATGAAACTCCGATAAGCTGTGCCAGCTCATTTGCCGCACCCTCAGTGCGCTCCTTTTCACGCTTGAGCTTGTCGGCATCCTGGTTCATGACCAGAAAAGCATTGTCCTTTGCCAGCTTGAGAAGCTTCTGCTTGTCTCCCTTCTGGGGAACAATGATGTGTACCTGACTTCCCCGGCGGGCACTCAGATATTCCTCGATGACCTTGTAGTCCTCGATCTGCTGCTCGATAATGATCTCCTTTGGCAGATATGGAGTGGAAGCGTAGTATTGCTTGAGAAAAGACTCCATGATCGTGCTGTAAGCCTCAGCATTTACGCCGCTCATGTGGTAGTGTTCCCTGCCAATCATCTTGCCGGATCTTATGAAGAATATGGATATGACACACTCATTTCCAAGATCGGTGGCCATGGCGATCACATCCCTGTCGTCTGCGCTTGTGTCACCGACTCTCTGGGTGGACTCAATGTGATGGATGCTCTTTATCAGATCCCTGATCTCGGCGGCCTGTTCAAATTCCATATCCTCGGACAGCTCCTTCATCTGCTTTTCGAGATCCCTGATCACATGACCGTGGTTGCCGTTCAGAAAGCTTATGGCATCCTGGACATTTTTGTTGTAATCCTCCTTGGAGATATATCCCTGACAGGGCGCCATGCACTGCTTTATCTGGTGATACAGGCAGGGCCTTTCAATGCCCATATCCCTTGGCAGAACCTTGTTGCAGCTCCTGATGTGATACAGCTTTTTCAGCAGCTCTATGATATCCTTCACCGCTTTGGAATTGGTGTATGGGCCGAAATATTTGGAGTGATCCCGTTTCATCTGATGGCTGTACAGTATGCGCGGGTAATCCTCCTCCACAGTAATGCGGATATAGGGATAACCCTTGTCATCCGTGAGCATGGTGTTGTAATGCGGTCTGTGCTCCTTTATAAGGTTGCACTCTAGAACGAGAGCCTCGATCTCTGAACCGCAGACAATATATTCAAACCATGCAATATGGGATACCATCTTCTGAATCTTCGGGGATTTCTTGTAGCCGGTCTGGAAATACTGATGTACTCTGTTGTACAGATCTATGGCTTTTCCTACATATATAATATGATCCCCCGAATCGTGCATGAGATATACTCCTGGGACATGGGGGAGCTTCTTAAGTTCTTCTTCAAAATCAAACATGTCATTCACCTCAAAAATCTTAGATAAGTATATCACTATACTTACTATCATGTCATTCTTTCATCAGAAAATTTGAAAAATAAAAAAGGATTTTGAGAAAAAACGGAGAATAATAAAAATGTGTGGTAAGAAATATTGATCGTGTGATAGGAGAGATTCTATGACGATACGGGAACAGCAGGAAAAAAGGGAGCACGAAGTGCTCAGCAGATATGCGGCGTTCAGTGATCAGTCCACAGGACGTGACAGACCGGAGGAGCAGTGCGACCTCAGAACGGTCTACCAGAGAGACAGGGACAGGATACTCCACTGCAAGGCGTTCAGGAGACTTAAGCATAAGACTCAGGTATTTCTGTCGCCGGGTGATGATCACTACAGGACCAGACTGACCCATACTCTGGAGGTGTCGCAGATAGCAAGGACGATAGCCAGATCACTCAGGCTTAACGAGGATCTGACGGAGGCGATAGCGCTGGGACATGACCTGGGACATACGCCATTTGGACATGTCGGTGAGCGGACACTTGCGGCCTGCGCGGGCAATAATTTCAGCCACAATGTTCAGAGCGTAAGGGTTGTGGAACGTCTTGAGAACCGTGGTGAGGGACTTAATCTCACCTGGGAGGTCCGGGACGGAATGCTAAACCATAAGACATCATGCACTCCGCATACGCTGGAGGGACAGTGTGTGAGACTGGCGGACAAGATAGCGTACGTCAATCATGATATAGATGATGCGATAAGGGGTAACATATTGAAGGAGGAGGATCTTCCGACCAATATCACCGACATTCTCGGGAAGAATACCCGCACCAGACTGAACTGTCTCATACATGATGTGATAAATACGAGTCAGGACAAGGATTATGTCGGTATGTCGGCGGAGATCGGGGATGCTCTGGGGAAGCTGAGAACATACATGTTCAGATATCTCTACACTAACCCGATAGCCAAGAGCGAGGAGCTCAAGGCCGACAAGATGCTGAGGATATTGTATGAATACTTCATTGAGGACGCCAGCAGGCTGACAAATGAATGTGTTGAGATGATATATATGGGAGAGGATCCCAAGACAGTCGTGTGCGACTACATAGCTGGTATGACAGACAATTATGCGATAGAGACATTTAAGAGTATATATATACCGAAGTCCTGGAAGGTCTGAGCATACCTGACAAACAGGAGGAATCGAATTGTATTATTCGGATGACGTGATAAATGAAGTCTTGTCAAGAAATGATATAGTGGATGTTATCGGAAGCTACGCAAGCCTTAAGAAGAAGGGCGCGAATTACGAGGCATGCTGTCCGTTCCATCATGAGAAGACTCCGTCATTTAAGGTCAACAGGGAAAAACAGATGTATCACTGCTTCGGCTGCGGAGTCGGTGGCAACGTGTTTACATTTGTCATGGAATATGAGAACCTCAATTTCCCGGAGGCTGTGGAGAGACTTGCGGAGAGGGCTGGAGTACAGCTCCCTGAGAAGTCCATGAACGCCCAGGAGAGGTCGAGGGAGCAGTATAAGATAACGCTCAGGGAGATGAACAAGACTGCGGCTGCATATTTTCATTATATATTGAAGCACAGCCAGCATGGTGAGAAGGCTTATGAGTATTTTCACGAGACAAGAGGTCTCTCTGATGAGACGATAAATAAATTTGCGCTTGGATATTCAGATATATACAGGGATGATCTGTACAGGTATCTGAAGAGCAAGGGATATACAGATGATCAGATGAAGGGCTCGGGACTTGTTGAGATCAGCGAGAAGGAAGGCGGTGTGGACAAGTTCTGGAACAGAGCCATGATCCCGATACTGGATATAAACGGCAAGGTCATCGCATTTGGCGGACGAGTCATGGGCGATGGAAAACCGAAATATATAAATACCAGTGATACTGCGGTGTTCGACAAGAGCCATACGCTGTTTGCCATGAACATAGCAAGGCGGAGCAGGAGAAAAGGATTTATATGCTGTGAGGGATATATGGATGTCATCTCCATGCATCAGGCAGGATTTGACAATGCCGTGGCATCCCTTGGAACGGCATTTACATTTGGACATGCTGGGATAATAAAGAGATATGCCGATGAGGTTTATCTGGCGTACGACAGTGACGGCGCAGGCGTGGAGGCGACGAAGAAGGTCATAGCAATTCTCCGGGAGGTCGGAGTCGGCGCAAGGGTCATTAATATGAGACCGTACAAGGATCCCGATGAGTTCATACAGAACCTTGGAAGCGAGGCATTTGAGGAGAGGATAAAGAAAGCTGAGAGCGGAATGATGTTCCTTGCAAGGATATATTCTGAGGAATATGACCAGAGCGATCCGGGTGAGCTGACCAAGTTCCAGAACCAGATAGCGAGGGAACTGGCATATATTGAGGACGACCTGGAGAGAAATAATTATGTCGATGCCATAGCGAGGAAATATGTGATCGACAAGGATGCCCTTGCCGCGAAGGTACATGCCTACGGTGTTGCGGGCACGGCAAAGCCGGAGATAGTGGAGCGGGAGACCCGCAGACTCCAGGAACAGCAGGGCTATGAAGAGTTCCCGGGAGACCAGAGCGCGGGAGCTCCGGGAAGACCTGAGACAAAGGATAATAAGACCGCCAAGCTGCTGCTCACATGGCTTGTGAACCGGCCGGAGCTGTTTGCCAGACTTGACGGCGTGGTGAGTGAGGCGGACTTTGAGCCGGGAATATACCGGACCGTAGCGGACAAGCTGTACTCACAGTACAGGGAGAAGCACAAGGTTGAGCCCGCTGTGGTGGTGAACACATTCCAGGATGTGGAGGAACAGAGACTGGTGGCAGGCATGCTCCAGACAGATCTGGCGATAGACATGACCGAGGAGGAGGTTGGCAATGCCATAACCGAGGTCGTGAAAAAGATAAAGCTTGCCAGCATAAAAAAGCAGCTTGAGAGCGAGAATGACATGATGAAGGTTCAGCAGCTCATCAAGGACAGGAAAAAGATAGAAAAGTTTAAAGTTATTTTATAAGAAATAAACAATACATTATGTGGAGGAAAGATATGAGTACAATGGATGCGATCAATTCAAATGAAGACAAGTATATGATCAAGGTGAGTGAGGACGATGCGATCAACGCAAAGTTCAACACAAAGCTTCAGGAATTGCTTGACATAGCTCACAGCAAGAAGAACGTTATAGAGGACACAGAGCTCATCAAGCATTTTAACGATCTCAAGGAGGTTGCCCTTGATCTGGATACCATGCAGAAAATCTTCAATTTCCTTGAAAAGAACGGTGTGGACATACTTCAGATAACAGATGACGATGAGGAGGAGCCAACACTTGACGAGGACGTGATCGCTGAGGGCGAGGATGTTGAGAAGATAGATTTCACAGATACAGGTGATATATCAAGCACAACACAGGATCCTGTCAAGATGTACCTGAAGGATATAGGAAAGGTGCCTCTGCTCAGCGCGGAGGAGGAGATAGAGCTTGCCAAGAGAATGGAGGCAGGCGATGAGATGGCAAAGAAGAAGCTTGCTGAGTCCAACCTCAGACTTGTTGTAAGTATAGCCAAGAGATATGTTGGACGTGGAATGTTATTCCTCGATCTAATACAGGAGGGTAACCTCGGTCTGCTCAAGGCCGTGGAGAAGTTTGATTACAGAAAGGGTTACAAGTTCTCAACATATGCGACATGGTGGATCAGACAGGCCATCACAAGGGCCATCGCAGATCAGGCGAGAACCATAAGAATCCCGGTTCATATGGTTGAGACCATCAACAAGGTTACCAGAGTGAGCAGAGATCTGCTTCAGAAGCTCGGCAGAGAGCCGCTTCCAGAGGAAGTCGGAGAGGTTATGGGACTTCCAAAGGAGAGAGTTCAGGAGATCATGAAGATCGCACAGGAGCCTGTATCACTGGAGACTCCTATCGGTGAGGAGGAGGACAGCCATCTTGGAGATTTCATACAGGATGAGAGTATCCCTACACCTGTTGAGGCGACAAACCAGACACTGCTGCACGAGCAGCTCGACGAGGTAGTCAGCACACTTACAGAGAGAGAGCAGAGAGTTATAAAGCTCAGATTTGGATGGGATGACGGAAGACCAAGAACCCTTGAGGAAGTCGGCAAGGAGTTCAATGTCACAAGAGAGCGTATCAGACAGATCGAGGCAAAGGCGCTCAGAAAGCTGAGACATCCTAACAGAAGCAGAAAGCTCAAGGATTTCCTGTATAACTAGCAGAGAGGACCGCGCGATCTGGCATGGATGGTGCGAGGATAATAATTATGAAAGATATAGAATTGTCACTTCGTATGAAGACTGTTGCCAACATGGTAAAGCCCGGCGGCAGAGTGTGTGATATTGGATGCGACCATGCATTTGTGTCCATATACCTTGTGGCAAATGGCATATCGGACCGGGTCATAGCATCAGATGTTAGAACCGGTCCGTGTGCTATAGCCAGGGATAATATAGCCAGATGGAATATGACAGACCGTATTGATCTGAGACTCGGAAACGGACTTGCAACCATATCTCCGGGTGAGGTGGATTCCATCATAATAGCCGGCATGGGAGGAATCCTCATAACGGATATACTTGAAGCCGGCATGGATGTGGTACAGTCAGCCGGTCAGCTCGTGCTGCAGCCCCAGTCGGAGACAGAGCATTTGAGAAGGTACATCGCAGAGAATGGCTGGAAGATCACAGAAGAAAAAATGCTGATAGATGCTGGCAAATACTACGTTGTACTGAACGTGGATGTGACAGCACAGGATTTTGGTAATAAGTCAGCCATGGATGAAGTATATTATAAATACGGATATTACCTCATACATAATCATGACAAGATCCTCGGAGAGTATCTGAGGGATAAGCTTGATTCGACCGGAAAAGTCCTTGAAGGACTGAAGAAGGCGGATACGGTCAATGCCAGACGGCGTGCCGGTGAGCTCACGCATGAAAAGGAATGCATGGAAGAGGCATTGAGACTTATATCGGATATGGAGTAGATATTTATATGGGTGATGAGCAGAGAAGTATAACATCATTAAAGACAACTGCAAAGGAGTGGGCGAGGAAAGTCGGTATCGATTCGATCGACAGGCTGAACGAGATGATCGATTCAGGAAAGGGACTGGAGCTCATACTGGTATGCGAGGCTATGCAGAGTAACTGCATGTATGAGATAGCCAGAAAAGTCTCCGAACAGAAGCGCAGGATAATACTGATATCCGGGCCGAGCTCGGCGGGCAAGACAACACTTTCCCACAGACTCAGTATCCAGCTTCGTGCCATGGGACTCAGACCACATGCGATAGCTGCGGATAACTATTTTGTGAACCGTGAAGACAATCCTAAGGATGAGAATGGCAACTATGATTTCGAGTGCCTGGAGGCCATGGATCTTGAAACACTTAATAGGGATATGACAAGGCTGTTGGACGGTGAAGAGATAGAGCTTCCGGTTTTCAACTTCAAGACCGGAGTGAGGGAATATCATGGGGACCTTCTCAAAATAGGTGAAAATGATGTTATCATCATGGAAGGAATCCATTCGCTTAACCCGAAGATGACATACGGACTGGCGGATGAAGACAAGTACAAGATATACATAAGTCCCCTTAATCAGTTGTACGTTGAAGGTGAGGACGGCGAGCCGGCAAAGGTTTCAACCATAGACAGCAGACTGCTCAGGAGAATAGTCAGAGACAGCAGGACCAGAGGGAACGATGTGGAGAAGACACTTTCCATGTGGAGCTCAGTCAGAAGGGGAGAGGAGAAATATATCTTCCCATATGAGAGCGAGGCTGATGAGATGTTTAACTCGGGACTGTTGTACGAATATACCGCCATACGGCGTGAGGCGAGACCATTGCTGCTCGGGGTAGATGAGACTTCAGAGCATTACCAGGATGCGGCGAGACTTCTGCGTCTGATAGATATGTTCCACGATATAGACACGGAATACATACCTGCCAATTCCATACTCAGAGAATTTATAGGTGGCGGATGCTTCAGGATATGATGAAGGTTCACACAAGGATATAGAATAACCAATAAGAATAACCAGTAGCATAAAAAATACGGCACAGAGGCAAATCAAATGTCTCCGTGCCGTATTTTTTGTTCAAAATATAAGAAAAATACTATGAAAGGGAATGAGTTGGACTGTAAGCCGGGTTATGTCGAGAGTGATCATCTATCTAGGATTTATGTTACCATAAAACTCAAGCAACCTACCTGGAATGCAGCGGGCAACTGTATCATTCCACAAGCTCCTTTGCAGAAGCTATATTTGGTCTTGCTTCGGATGGGGTTTACAGAGCCTGTCATGTTACCATGGCAGCGGTGAGCTCTTACCTCGCCTTTCCACCCTTACCATACGAATATGGCGGTATATTTCTGTTGCACTGGCCTGGGAGTCGCCTCCACCGGACGTTATCCGGCATCCTGCCCTGTGAAGCCCGGACTTTCCTCACCTGCAAAAATGCAGCCGCGATCACTTATCCAACTCATATAATTTTATAACAAATCACCGGCAAAAAGTAAAGTGAAAATAATCAAAAAACAACGAATGTAGTTTTTAAAACTACTTAACACAGTTAAGAATGCTTGATGTGGATTGCGATTCATGATATAATCTATAGCAAAGACGAGCAGACTAATATATGACTTCAGGCATATGGCGCACACAGCGCTGGAAAGGACTAACAATGGAAGATGTATATTTAACTAATAGAGATTATGTGAAGATAAAGAATCTGAATCTGGTGAGCTACGGTGGCAATCAGAACTGGTCAAAGTCAAAGAAGATGCAGAAGGTCGGATGTGGTGTTATAGCCATGGCAGACCTCACGATGTATCTTGCTGAGCAGAATCCGAATATGATGACCGATGCCATCCGAAAGATCAACAAGCCAAAAGGCTTATACAACAAGCATGACTATCTTGAGTATGTGAGATTTTTCTATGTGCACTACGTGATACTTCTCATGCACAAGGGTATGCTGGGAATAGCACTCAAGCATACGATGAACAGATATTTCATGCTGAACGACATAGGGCTCAAGGCAAAGTGGAAGATGATGCAGTCCGATGAATCGATGCTGAGAGATATAAGACATCTCATAAGAAAGAATAAGCCGGTCATACTGGCCATAGGACCTAACAGATACAATCCATTTGGCAAGAAGGGTATCAGCCTTTATGTGGACAAGGACGGTGAGCTGAAGAGCTCCATCAGGGAGAATGTCCACTCACATTATGTGACTGTTACAGGAGTGTGCACCATAAAAGGAAGAGAATATCTTGTTGTATCTTCATGGGGAAAGAAGTATTATATAGACTATAAGGAATACAGGAATTACGTGAATAACGTCGGTGACAAGTTCACGAGCGGGATATTATATATCCAGGGATTATTATAAGATTTTACACCAGGAGGACATTGTATGAACGCAGTAGAATGTATCAAGACCAGAAGAAGTGTGAGAAAGTTTACAGATGAGATGGTGAGTGTTGACACAGTCAGAGAGATTGTTGAGCTGGCGTCATATGCGCCATCATGGAAGAATACACAGGTTATCAGATATACACTTGTGGAGGATCCGGAGATCATAGCTAAGATAGCTGCAGAGGGCGTTATGGATTTCCCTCTCAACCAGAAGACAGTCAGCAGAGCGAAGCAGCTCATGATAGTCACCAAGAAGGACGGAATATGTGGCTATGAGAAGTCAGGAGAGTTCAGCACAAGCAAGGGCAGCGAGTGGGAGATGTTCGATGCCGGTATAGCAACCCAGACATTCTGTCTTGCCGCTCATGATAAGGGCGTTGGAACAGTCATACTCGGAATATTTGACGATGCAAAGGTAGGAGAGATAGTTGGTATTCCTGATGGACAGACCGTTGCCGCAGTTGTGGCTATGGGTTATCCTGCATTTGCACCGGAGATGCCGCCTAGAAAGTCAGTGGACGACCTTCTCACAGTGAAGTAGATCACAGAACGGTACAATTACATATAAAAAGAAATTGATGTAAGCTGCACTTTAGTATACACTAAGTGCAGCTTTTTTTAATAAGGAGGCAACATGGCAGACAGGATTTCTTCAAAGGCTGATGTTCTTAAGAGCCTGTATGGAAAATTGAAGTATTCGAGAGTGGAAAAGCTGAAGATAGTAACCGGAGCTGAGCTTGATGCCGATCCGTATGGACTTGCGGCGGAGATAGCAGAAGAATTTGCCGGAGGGTATATCGTGGTCAGAAGCTCGTCCTCAAATGAAGACGGACTCAACACTTCGAATGCCGGTCACTATGAGAGTATTCTGGGAGTGGACCCTTCAGACGGAGAGGCGGTAGTAAGGGCAGTCAGGGAAGTGCTGGATTCATATAAATGTGATCTGGACGATGTGTCCGGCGAACAGGTTCTCATACAGAGACAGATCACGAATATCAGCTACAGCGGCGTTATATTTTCAAGGGAGATCAAGAAGGACAGGCCATATTATACGATAACCTACGATGATTCATCCACAGACGCGGTTACAAGCGGAAGGGGAGGAAAGACGGTATACATAATCAGGAATGTGGACTGTGATGAGCTGCCGGCGAACTGGGCTGCGCTCATCAGATCCATGCGTGAGCTGGAGGAGATGCACCCTGAATATCCACTGGATGTGGAGTTCGCAATAGATGAGGACAATACAGTCACGATATTTCAGATGAGACCTCTTGCAGCCAGCATCAATGGTGTTCACTCCGATGTCGATGACGAAGAGGTGTTCAGGACTGTTTTGGAGGCTGAGGATACATACAGGGAGATCAGCAGCCTGGTTGGGGACAGGAACACCATATTGTCGGATATGGCATTCTGGAATCCTGCGGAGATCATAGGTGAAAATCCCCATCCGCTTGACTATTCCCTGTACAGGGAGATCATCACGTCTGCGGCATGGAATCAGGGACTCAGCTACATTGGTTACAGAGAGGTGGATGGAGACCTCATGTATAAGCTTGGCAACAAGCCGTACATATCTCTTAAGAAGTCGTTCCTGGGGCTGATGCCGGATGAACTGGATGACAGGCTGGAGACGAAGCTTCTGAAGTATTACGATAAGAAGCTTATAGATGATCCGACCGCCCATGACAAGATAGAATTTGAGATAGCATTTTCCGAATATGACTTCTCGACGGAGGACAAGCTGGGGACACTGACGGAAGCCGGGTTCACCAGGGAGGAGATTGCGGACCTCTCGGATTCGCTGTTCAATCTGACAAACAATGCGATATGCAATTTCAATAGAAACAGGATGAAGGATCTCAGGGCTCTTAACGGCCTTCGTGTCCACCGTGAGAATACGAGAAGCAACTGGCTTATGGCGCACAATGATGTGGTAACGCTGATACAGTATTTTGTACAGCTCATAGAGAGCATAAAGCATTACGGAACCCCGAAATTTGCGCGACAGGCGAGACTGGCATTCATATCGAAGGCGATTAGCAGATCCCTTGTGTACAGAGGATATTTTACGGACAAAGAGATAGACGATTTTATGATGTCGATATATACTGTTGCGTCGGAGTACGATTCTGACTTTCAGGATCTGGTGGACGGCAGGATAACAAGAGTTACATTTGATGAAAAATATGGACATCTGCGTTCAGGCACATACGACATAACCTGCGAGACATACGCCCAGCGCGAGTTCGACCTGTCCAAGGGAAGCGCTGCTGCGAGAAAGCAGAGGCAGACCATAGAGGAGCTTAAGCATAATCCTTTGGATTCGGTTAAGCTCATGGAGGCACTTGAGGATATAGGCTTTTATGTGGACCTCAGGGAATTTCTGGATTTTCTCAAGGATTCCATGGAGGAGAGGGAATTCTTCAAGTTCGAGTTCACCAAGACATTAAGCCTTGCCATAGACATACTTATAGATATAGGCGATAAACTTGGCATAAGCAAGGAAGACATGGCATATCTTGAGGTGCCGGATATTCAGCTTATGGTGAACAGACCTGCGGAATTCACAGGCGATATATGGAGAAAGAACATAGATCAGAACAAAAAGAAATTCCAGAGGGCGTCCATGCTTATACTGCCGGATGTCATATATGATCCGTTGCAGTTAAAATGCATAGAGATATGGGAGGCCAGACCTAACTTCATAACATCTGAATGCGTCACGGGTGACATTCTCCTGCTTGAAAATTATGAGAATGAGGATCACGAGGATGTGGCTGACGTTCAGGATAAGATAGTAGTTCTCCCGAAGGCGGATCCGGGATACGACTGGATATTTGCAAAGGGGATAAAAGGATTTATAACGAAATACGGCGGAGTTGCATCCCACATGGCGATAAGGTGTGCGGAGTTCAACATCCCGGCGGCAATAGGCTGCGGAGACTGCATATACAGTTTCGTGGAAAAACAGCAGACGGTGACGCTCGACTGTGCACACGGTAAGATAACAAAGGGGGTATAGGTTTTATGTTACATGCACTTATAACACAGCGGGAAGGACACAATATGTATGGAAAATATACGGACGTTCTCGAGGCTGCTTATGTGGAGTTCTATGAGAGCCTTGGAATAAGACTCAGACCGGTATCCAACTTTACAAAAAACTTTGATGAGATAGTGGATGAACAGTTTGATCTCCTGATAGTGACAGGGGGTGGAACGCTCCATCCGAGACATTATGTGGCGCCGCACAATGCAGAGCTGCAGCCGCACCGTGATGCGCTAGAGGAGCAGCTCATAATGTACTGCGTCCAGAATGAGATCCCAGTGATAGGCGTGTGCAGGGGAATGCAGCACATAAATGCGCTGTTTGGCGGTAAGATAAGTTATTCCGCGCGCTTTAAGGTGCCAAGACCCAGAGGCACAGACCACATGGCAAGGATAGTCAAGACGGACAGATATATCAAGGTAAACAACTTCCACAGCGACTGTGTCTATCTGGAAAATCTGTCGACGATGTTCTATCCGATAGTGGTCGATGAGGAGAATGAATCTGTCGAGGCATTTGTATCACCGACGATGAGCATACTTGCCTTCCAGTGGCATCCTGAGCGTATATTTGAGAGCGAGGAAGGACGGCTTTTTACAAGACATCTTATACAGGATTTCCTTGGGCTTCCGAGAGATGATGTGAAACCGGCGATAGATTAACGTTGAAATGCCATATGAAAGATGCTAAAATAAACTAGCGTATACTTATGAGATAGAAAAGTTGCGATGGAGGCACTATTATGGAGAACGGAAAAGCTAAACAGCTTTTAGATAGAATACAGGATATAGTTGGAGATGGACAGAACGTTCCATTTGCAGCAGGTAAGGTACTGGTCAACAAGGAAGAGGTTCTTGAGATCGTTGAGGAGCTCAAGACTACTATAGATCTGGAACTCAAGGCATATCATGAGATCACAGACAAGAGAAGCAAGATCATCAAGGAGGCAGAGCAGGAGGCCGATGAGATCATCGCGGAGGCCGAGGAGACTGCATCCAGGATCAGGCTTACAAAGCCAAGCCCGCTCTTTGTGGACCGCAAGGTCAAGAGCCTTGGCAAGCAGGACAGGCAGGCGCTCAGAACGGCCAACGAGATATATGCGGCATCTATCATTTATACAAATGAGATGCTGATGGAGATCAACGAGACCGTGAACCAGGCATATAATATGATAAGCATGGAGAGCGACAGAGTCCTTGATTCTCTGAGAAAGAAATCTGAGATCATTGAGAACAACAAGAAGGAGCTCATGGAAGGTCTAATGGATATGAAGAAGCAGGAGCGCTATGCCGATATACTGGAGATCAGCCAGCTTCTGGCGAATGAGCTGTATTACGAGAAGAACAAAGCCAAGGATGAGGAGCACAAGGATAAGAACGGTGAGCCGGAGATGGTTCAGTGGGAGTTCGATTTTGAAGATAAGAAGGAGCCTGAACCGATCCGGGTGAAGGCATCCAGGGAACCGGTCAAGAGTGTCCAGAGGGAGACTGATGATGCGGATTCTTCGATACATGTCATAAAAGACAGTGATCATGACGATAAGATGAGACGCTTTGGAGACAGAACACCGGTGAGACTTGAGGAGTCGATAACGGATGCGAGTGCCAAGGGAAGCGACTCAGACAAGAACGGCAGACCTGATTTCAGAATAGGCGGACGTATATCCGATGCCTATGATGACGTGGATGACGGAGTCGTATAAAAGTTTCGTGCAACATGCAGGGGACGCGCTAGTTTTGAATATTAAAGCCTGATAAGTTGGCGGCTGATACTTTACAGGGGGTAACGTGTCGAATAGCACATTATATGATGCAGCAACACAGCATGCATGGCATTGCGCCGGAGCATGGGAGATCATATAATGGTGGTGTCGTCGACAGGAGGCAACATTTAATATTATATACAAATAAATCAACCTAAAACGCGGAGGTAAAAAGTTATGGGAATTTTAAAGAGATTTAAGGACATTATGTCATCAAACATCAATGCACTTCTTGACAAGGCAGAGGATCCTGAGAAGATGATAGATCAGTACCTCAGAGACCTTCAGGAGGATCTCAGAAAGGTTAAGTCAGAGACTGCAACTGTTATGGCAGAGGAGCAGAGATGCAAGAGACAGCTTGATGAGTGTGACGCAGAGATCGCAAAGATGCAGACATATGCAGAGAAGGCACTTGTAGCAGGTAACGAGGGCGATGCAATGAAGTTCCTCGAGAAGAAGAACCAGCTCACGCAGAAGCAGGTAGCTCTTCAGCAGGCATATGATGCAGCAGCAGCTAACGCAGCCAAGATGAGACAGATGCATGACAAGCTCACAAAGGATGTCAGCGATCTCAATGCAAGAAAAGAGACTATCAAGGCAAAGGTTCAGGTTGCTAAGACTCAGGAGCGTATGAACAAGATGATGAGCGGTATCGGCGATTCATCAGCTTCACTTGATGCATTTTCAAGAATGGAAGCAAAGGCAGACGCTATGCTTGACAAGGCAAATGCAATGAGCGAGCTCAATTCATCAAGCGCAGATTCAATAGATGATCTTGCAAGCAAGTATGATGCAGCTCCAAATGCAGACGTTCAGGATGAGCTTGCAGCACTTAAGGCAAAGATGGGATTATAATATTCCAAACATATTGCAGAACAGAGAGGAGTGCACTACATGGGTTTATTTTCAAATCAGTTTGCTAATGTTGTAGAATGGGAAGAGTACAGAGATGACGTCATCTTCTGGAAGTGGACAAATAGAGAGATCAAGAAGGATTCAAAGCTTATAATCAAACCGGGACAGGATGCTATATTCCTTTATAACGGAGCGGTTGAAGGTATATTTACCGAGTCTGGAAACTACACTATTGATTCACAGATCATACCATTCCTTTCAACACTCAAGGGATTTAAGTTCGGATTCAATTCAGGACTTCGCGCAGAGGTTCTGTTTGTGAATACAAAAGAGTTTACATGTAACTGGGGAACCAGTTCACCGATCAGACTTCAGGCACCGGGACTTCCGGGCGGACTTCCTGTGAGATCAAATGGTAAATTCTCATTCAAGATAGACGATTATAATGTTCTAATAGAGAAGGTTGCAGGTATAAAGCAACAGTTCACAGTCGATGACATAAGAGACAGGATAAGGGGTATCTTGGACGGACTGCTGATGAAGTGGATCACAAAGGTTGGCGGAGACGTATTCAATCTTATGGCCAATTCCGTTGATATAGCTAAGGGTATCAAGGAAGATCTGGACATGGAACTCCTGGGAATCGGACTTACGATAACTGATTTCAGAATAAGCGAGTTTACATATCCTGAGAATATACAGAAGCGTGCTGATCAGGCTGCTGAGTATTCTATGATAGGGGATATGAACAGATTCCAGCAGGTGAATATGGTTGATTCCATGGCAAGGGGTGGCCGTACAGGAACAGCCGGAAGCAATGCAACGGATATGGCAAATGCCATGGTAGGAATGCAGATGGGAATGGCTATGGCAGGTCAGATGGCCGGAGCTATGAACCAGATGAACAATGCAGCAACGCAGGCAGCGGGAACCGGAACAGCCCCAAAGTTCTGTCCTAACTGTGGACAGCCAACTAACGGTGCGAAGTTCTGTGGCAACTGTGGAACGAAGCTGATCTAAAGACAAATACATTATAATTGAATAATGATATTTTCAAATAAACGCTGTTATGATATACTAGGCAGATGGAATAAAACATATGTTTGGTATATATAACGGCGTTTTTTACGTCACAGGATACAGGAGGAATTATGGCAGGACTTAACGATATGCAGGAACAGGCCTGTGAGCATGTGGATGGGCCACTGCTCATACTTGCGGGAGCAGGAAGCGGAAAGACCAGGGTTATCACACACAGGGTAGCCTATCTCATGGAGCACGAAGGAGTTAATCCTCTGAACATACTGGCGATCACATTCACCAACAAGGCGGCCCGTGAGATGCGGGAGAGAGTTGATCTGATAGTTGGGGACGGAGCTGACAGGGTATGGGTCAGCACATTTCATTCGCTGTGTGTGAGGATACTCAGAAGATATGCTGATAAGATCGGCTATGGCAAGAACTTTGATATATATGATTCGGATGACCAGAAGAGTACGGTGAAGAGTATACTCAAGGATTTTCAGATAGACCCGAAGAGGTATCCCGAGAAGATGTTCATGGCGGAGATATCCAAGGCCAAGGAGAAGTATCTGTCACCTGATGAATTTGCAAAAAAGAATGCTGCAGACTATGCAGGAACAAAGGCTGCAGAGGTGTACACTGAGTATCAGAGTCGTCTTAAGAAGAACAATGCGATGGACTTTGACGATCTTATTTACAAGACGGTGGAGCTGTTCGAGCACAATCCTGATGTCCTTGATACATATCAGAATAGATTCAGATATATCATGGTTGACGAGTATCAGGATACTAATCACATACAGTTCCTGCTGGTCAAGATGCTTGCGAGAAAATACAGGAACCTGTGTGTGGTGGGAGACGATGATCAGTCCATATACAAGTTCAGAGGAGCGAATATAACCAATATCCTGAACTTTGAGAAGGAATATGAGGATGCGAAGGTTATCAAGCTGGAACAGAACTATAGATCCTGTGGCAATATACTTGCCGCAGCGAATGCAGTCATACAGCACAATGCAGGCCGTAAGGATAAGGCTCTGTGGACGGATAAGGATGCCGGTGAGAAGATCTCGTTTGAGCAGTGCGATTCGGAATATGCAGAGGGAGATATGGTGGCGAGCCGTATCAAGACTCTTGTCAGACAGGGAGTGGACTACAGGGATATAGCTATCCTCTACAGGACGAATGCACAGTCCCGTGTGCTCGGAGAGAAGATGGTGTATGCGAACATACCATACAGAGTATATGGCGGCACAAACTTCTATGCCCGAAAGGAGATCAAGGATGTTCTGGCATATCTCAAGGTCATCAACAATTCCACTGACAACCTGTACTTCAGGAGAGTGGTAAATGTTCCGAAGAGAGGTATAGGCGAGGCGAGTCTCAGCAAGGTTGAGTCATTTGCGGATGCGTATGGATTGTCGATGATGGATGCTGCGGCGAGAGCTGACGAGATACCGGGAATGGCTGCCAAGACCTCGGCCAAGATCAGGCAGTTTGCGGAGCTTATCACATCATTCAGGGATATGCTGGCGGATGGTGAGAGCCTTGACTCGGTGTATGATAGGATCCTTGAGGATACGGGTTATGAGTCAGAGCTCATAGCAGAGCACACAGAGGAGGCCATGACTAGACTTGAGAATATCGATGAACTCCGCAACAAGGTGGTGGAATTCACAGAGGATAATGAGGAGGCAGGGCTCAGCGAGTTCCTGGAGGAGATAGCGCTTGTGTCTGACCTCGATGCCATGTCGGAGGATGACAATCAGGTCAAGCTGATGACTCTCCACAGTGCCAAGGGTCTGGAGTTCCCATACGTATTTATATGCGGAATGGAGGACAGAGTATTTCCTAGTGGAATGGCACTCAACTCAGATGATCCCGATGCTCTTGAGGAGGAGAGACGTCTGTGTTACGTGGGTATAACCAGAGCCATGAAAAAGCTGTACCTGAGTGCGGCGAAGGAACGAATGGTGCATGGTAACAGGGTGTACAGCGATGTGTCCAGATTCATAAGAGAGATCCCGCCTATGCTGTTTGAGCATGAAGCTGATATGAAGAATATGGCAAGGCGAAGAGAGTCGGAGTCTGTCGACAGATATAACAGAGGTGAAGGACGCAGAGATGCGTATGGAAGTTCATATGGTGATACATATGCCGGCTATGGCGGTGGAAGAACCGCTGGAGCAGCCTCAGGCAGAAGCTATGGACAGAAGAATCCATACAGCAGCTATGCAAAACAGCAGTCATACGGGCAGCCGTCTTCCCAGCCTTCGTTCGGCAAAGCCTTTGTGGTAAACAGTGTTGGCAAGCCTGATTATGCTGTTGGAGACAGAGTCAGACATATTAAGTTTGGTCCGGGTACTGTGGAGGCTTTGGAGAAGGGCGATAAGGATTACGAGGTTACAGTGAATTTCGACAGATGCGGTGTCAGGAAGATGTTTGCTTCGTTTGCAAAGCTCAAAAAATGCGAGTAGTCAATTAAACCGCATGTTAGATTTATTTATAAAATACATATAGAAATAATCAAAACCGTATGCTATAATTTTGGTATGTGTTGGGAGATAATAACTGTATGTTTCTTCTCTCAAATCAATATAATATAATGAAACCCGTTACAGGGTTAAGAAAGGGTGGAATGTAACGATGAAGAGTAGTGACGTAATCTTAGTTAAAGGCGATGCAACAGAAGAGAAGGCAAAGAGCACATTATTTGTGATCTTGGTTATCATTGGTGCCGTTGCTGCTATTGCAGGTATTGCATATGCAGTATATTCATATCTTACACCAGACTTCCTTGATGATTTTGATGATGACTTCGACGATGATTTCGACGATGACTTCTTCGATGATGAGGAAGATACAGATGAGGCAGAGCCAGCAGCAGAAGCAGCCGAGGCGGCAGACGCTGAGTAATTCGTACTGTATTATATAGAAGAATATGGTAGTATAAAGATACGCTCTATCCATTGAGGATAGAGCGTATTTTTTTGTCATCTACTAAAAAAATGGAAGATAGGACGAAACGTCATGATAAAAGGTATAAAAAATGCGGATAACAGGAATCGAACCTGCACCCCGAAGGACTAGATCCTAAGTCTAGCGCGTCTGCCAGTTCCGCCATATCCGCTTAATTCTTCATAAAATAAAAATAGCCCCTCATATCAGAAGGGAAATAGTGAGCCATCGGGGACTCGAACCCCGGACAACTTGATTAAAAGTCAAGTGCTCTACCGCCTGAGCTAATGGCCCATAAGTCTGGACTTTAATAACTGGGCTAGCTGGATTCGAACCAGCGAATGCAGGAGTCAAAGTCCTGTGCCTTACCGCTTGGCGATAACCCAATAGCATCGCTAATATGTGCGATAAAGAAAAAGGGTGGATAGAGGGACTCGAACCCTCGGCCTCCAGAGCCACAATCTGGCGCGCTAGCCAACTGCGCCATACCCACCATAGGCTTATAAAATAATTGCTATTTTATAAAAATATATCTTAGCCTGCTAACAGTAGTAGTAGCTAAGATACAAAAATGTGCCCGAAGGGATTCGAACCCCCGACCCACGGCTTAGAAGGCCGTTGCTCTATCCAACTGAGCTACGGACACGTACCAATTCCCGCTATATGTATATGTTAGCGAAAATAAAGAGCGGGTGATGGGAATCGAACCCACGTATCTAGCTTGGAAGGCTAGTGTTCTACCATTGAACTACACCCGCATAATGCTTAACAGTGTTTTGGATTATAAGTCGGGGTGACAGGATTCGAACCTGCGACCTCTTGATCCCAAATCAAGCGCTCTAGCCAAGCTGAGCCACACCCCGTTAGTCCTTTGCGACCAACGCAAAACCTATTATACACAAGTCGGTAATGTTTGTCAACAACTTTTTTAATTTTTTTTGAAAATCAGTTGCTGATGTGTTATATTGAATCAGACGTTATCGCCTATTCATCAAACCGACTTTTGCATTATATGCATTATAGGAGCGAAAGTCAATAGGTATTTGAAAAAAATTGAAAATTGTGAGGATGTGTAGTAATGGATAATTTTATATTCAGCATAAATGCAACGATACCGATATTTCTGGTGATACTTCTGGGATGGTTTCTGATGAAGATACATATTATAACAGAAGAGTTCGCCAACGTGGCGAATAAATATGTGTTCAAGGTAGCCCTTCCGGTTCTGCTGTTCAGGGATATTGCGACGACCTCCATATTGGACGACCTCAATGTAAAGTTTGTTCTGTTCTGCTTCTTTGGAACGATCATAATGTTTGGGCTGGTATGGGTGTTTGCACTGATATACTGTAAGGACAGAACCATGATCGGTGCATTTGTGCAGGGGGGAGCAAGAGGAAGTGCTGCGGTTCTCGGCGTTGCATTTGTGGAGAATATCTGTGGCAACTCGGGCATGGCGCCTCTCATGATAGTGTCAGCGGTGCCGATGTACAATATTATATCTGTAATAGCTCTGACATTTGGCGGGAACGACAGACAGAGGGGAACAGCGGGTATCAAGAAAGCGTTCGTCAATATATTGAAGAATCCGATCATCATAGGAATATTGCTTGGAGTCCCGTTCTCTGTATTTGACATACCGATACCAGCCATACCGACAAGAACTATCAGTTATATAGCACAGACGGCGACTCCTATAGCGCTCATAGCCATAGGTGCTGGATTTGACTCACAGCAGGCATTGACCAGGCTCAAGCCGTCACTTGTGGCAACGGTCATAAAGCTTGTGATTCTTCCTGTCATATTCCTTCCGGTTGCCATTGGTATGGGCTTTGGGCCGAGTGAGATTGTTGCTATACTTATAATGGTTGGAGCACCGGCTACGGTGTCGGGATACATCATGGCGAAGAATATGGACAATGATTATGTGCTGTCATCGAATATTATCGTTTTATCCACATTATTATCGTCAGTGACGTTGACTCTGTGGGTGTTTGTGTTAAAATGTTTGGGAGTAATCTAATTTTATTATACAGAGGTTTAACTAATGGATAACATTGACTACAAGATACTGAGATGCCTGAAGGACAATGCGAGACTTACAGCATCGGCCATCAGTGAGGAGATCAATCTCTCTGTCTCGGCCGTGATAGAGAGAATAAGGAAGATGGAGAGCAGCGGGGTAATAAAGGGATATACCATTGAGGTTGACCAGAAAAAGCTGGGCAATGAGATGGTAGCCATCATGGAAGTGAGACTGAAGCATCCGAAATATTATGATGAATTTGCACAGCTTATACAGACAAATGACAGCATAGTCGCATGCTTCTATATGACAGGAGATTTTGACTTTATATTGAAGATAGTGACTGATTCCGCTGCAGGTCTGGACGAGGTGTATAGATTTGTGAAGGGATATGAGGGTGTGTCAGCAACTGAAACGCACTTTGTTCTCAAGACGCTTAAGGACGAAGTATCAGTTATACCGGAGGTAAAAGAGAAATGAACAACATAGTACTTACAGGCATGCCGGGAGCGGGCAAGAGCACTATAGGGGTTCTTCTGGCAAAGGTTCTCGGTTATAAGTTCATCGATGCAGATATTCTCATACAGAACAGTCAGGGAATGCTGCTCAGGGAGATCATAGCAAAGTATGGCGATGATGGGTTTTTAAAGATAGAGAATGATGTGAACAAGGGTATCACAGACCAACATGCAGTCATAGCCACAGGTGGAAGCGCTGTGTACTGTACTGAGGCCATGGAGAAATACATGGCGGAGGATACAGTTATATATATCAATCTTCCATATGAGGAGATAGCGAACAGACTTGGCAATATCAAGAGAAGAGGCGTGGTGCTGAAGGATGGACAGACTCTGAAAGATTTGTATAATGAGAGGACAAAGCTTTATGAGAAGTACTGTCATATCAATATCAAAGCGGAAGGTCTTGGAATTGAGGAATTGCTGGACAGCGTTGCGGGCATGATAATTGTCAGAAGAGATCTGTAATACGTCATATGCCACATGATAGGGATAGAAAAGCTGCTTATATAGCTGAGGTGAAAATGTAGCATATATACAATGGAGGGAATGTATGGAGATATTAAAAATGTTAGGTCAGATACTGCTTCTTGTGCTTGGATTTGTGTTTATGATAAAGGGAGCGGATGTATTTGTAGATGGTGCGTCTAAAATAGCTGTCAAATGCAACATACCAGAGATGGTAGTTGGCTTAACAATAGTTGCCATGGGAACTAGTGCTCCAGAAGCAGCTGTCAGCATAAAGGCGGCACTTTCGCCTGCGGGAGCCGGGATCACTGTTGGAAATGTGCTTGGAAGCAACATTATTAACATACTTGTCATCCTTGGAGTGACAGCACTCATAGCAGCACTTCCTATAAAGAAAAATACACTTAGGATAGATATACCATTTGTTATCGTGGCATCGATCATGATACTCTGCATGGGATATTTTGATGGTGTGCTCAGCAGACTTGAGGGTGTGATATTCTATGTAGTGTTTATTGGATTTTTGGTATATCTGATCATCAGCGCGAAGAATGGCAACAGCGAGAGTGATTCTATAGAACTCACGGAGAAGGATAAGACTCCGAGACTTATACTGTTTATAATCATAGGATTAGCGCTGGTCGTGGTCGGAAGTAATTTCACTGTAAATGCGGCATCATATATAGCTGGAAAGCTCGGTATGACAGAGAGACTCATAGGTCTTACAATAGTGGCATTTGGCACATCTCTTCCTGAGCTTGTGACATCATGCACAGCGGCAAAAAAGGGGCAGACAGATATTGCCATAGGCAACATAGTTGGAAGCAATATATTCAATATACTTTTCGTTGCCGGAACTACAATGCTCATAACCCCAGTGCAGTTTGAGCAGAACTTCCTGTTGGATGGCATCATGGCAATAGTGGCTGCTGTTCTCCTCTGGGTGTGCAGCGTCAGAAAGAAGAAGCTCACCAGGCCGGGCGGAATAGTGATGCTGGCTGTGTATGCGGTATATTTTGCTTATATTATGTACAAGAATTATATGTAGCAGATATCAAATGAATGGGGTATAGTCATTTATGTGATGATTATGAACCGGAAGAGTTGGTGTGTATAACAAGTCACGATGACAAGGATTATTACAGTATGGATGATTTTTATGATTTAGATGAACTTGATTAGATCTCAATAAAAAATACAGCGTGTAGCGATTGCCGCACGCTGTATTTTTTGTGGATATTTCTTGACTATGGTATGGGTATAACTTATAATCAGACGTAGCAATTTAAACCGCAAAACTTTAAAGTTGACACGCTTTGACGCGATAAAGTAAAACGCGGAAAAAAATGTATTGGGAGGATACTATGGTACTCAAAGTTATTATGCTTGTTGTTTTCTTTGCGATCATGCTTGGAGTTGGATTTTACTCGAGAAAACACACAAAGGATGTGAATGGATTTGTTCTTGGGGGCAGAAGCGTTGGACCGTGGCTCACAGCATTTGCCTATGGAACATCTTACTTCTCAGCGGTTATATTCATTGGATATGCCGGACAGTTTGGATGGAAGTACGGAATTGCTTCCACATGGATAGGAATTGGAAATGCGCTGCTTGGCTCACTGGTGGCATGGGTAGTTCTCGGAAGAAGAACAAGACTGCTCACACAGGAGCTTGACACGAGAACTATGCCGGAGTTCTTCGAGAAGAGATACTCCAGCAAGTCATTGAAGCTTTTCTCGTCGATCATCATCTTCATCTTCCTCATTCCATATACAGCGTCACTGTACAACGGACTTTCAAGACTGTTCGGAATGGCGTTCAATGTTGACTATAAGATATGCGTAATCGTCATGGCTGCCCTTACAGGTATATATGTAATCGTTGGTGGATACATGGCGACTGCTATCAACGATTTCATCCAGGGACTCATCATGCTGGTGGGAATCGTGGCAGTCATATATGCGGTACTCAACAACTACGGCGGACTCACAGGAGCACTTGACAGCCTGGCAAGGATAAATGATCCTGCAGTGTCAGATACACCGGGTGTATTTGCATCATTCCTGGGACCTGACGTATTCAATCTGTTCTGTGTTGTCGTGCTGACATCCCTTGGAACATGGGGACTTCCACAGATGGTACAGAAGTTCTATGCCATCAAGGATGAGAGATCCATCAAGACAGGTACAGTTGTGTCGACACTTTTTGCTACGATAGTTGCTGGAGGATGTTATTTCCTCGGCGGATTTGGAAGACTCACAGGTACAGATGTTGCGACAGAGGGATTTGATGCTATCATTCCACATCTGCTTGAGAAGCTTCCTGCAGCCCTTATGGGACTTGTGGTCATACTTGTGCTCTCAGCATCTATGTCCACACTTTCATCTCTGGTTCTTACATCAAGCTCAACGCTTACAATAGACTTTATAAAGCCAGTCATTGCACCTAAGATGGATGAGAAGAAGCAGATACTTATCATGAGGGTCATGCTTGTCATGTTCGTTGCCGTATCGGCTGTCATAGCCATCGTGCAGTACTCAAGCCGTATCACATTCATAGCACAGCTCATGGGCGTTTCATGGGGCGCTATAGCAGGTGCGTTCCTCGCTCCGTTCCTGTATGGCTTATACTGGAAGAAGACAACTGTTGCAGCTTGCTGGACATGTTTTGTATGGGGAACAGGAATCATGACACTGAACTTCATAAGCAACACATGGGGATTGTTTAAGTTCCCTGCAATGATGCAGTCACCTATCAACTGCGGTGCGGTTGCCATGGTTGGAGGACTTATCATCGTTCCTATTGTGAGTCTGTTCACAAAGAAGCCTGACCAGAAGAAGGTTGAGGAAGCATTCTCATGCTATGAGGAGACAGTTACTGTAGCTCACAGGAAGGCACTTGACTAACATAGATATTACACGGTCTTTACACAAAACTTTGTTGAAAGGCCGTGTTTTTTATGTTAATATTATCAGGCGGTAATGTGCATTTGAGGCATGCTGTAATCTATGTGGCAGGAGGCGCAGGGAATGATCACACTGTACAGAACGGATGACAGAATTTTGAGTGAAATACAGGAATATGGTCCTGGTGCCTGGATAGTCATGACTAAGCCAACAATAGATGAGAGTAAGAGCATAGCCGAGAGGTTTGAGATAGATCTGGCGGATGTCAGAGCCGCACTGGATGACGAGGAGAGCTCACGTGTTCAGGTGGAGGACAACTACACACTGATAATCGTGGATATTCCTTCTATAGAGATAAGAAATGAACGAGAGGCATATACAACAATCCCTCTTGGTATCATACTGGTTGCAGACTGCATCATCACCATATGCGCCGAGGAGACTCCTGTGCTTGAGGCCTTTATGGAGGGCAAGGTGAGAGAGTTCAGCACCAAGAAGAGGATGAGGTTCATGTACCAGATACTCTACAGGAACTGTACCACATACCAGTATTATCTGAGAGTCATGGACAGAAGAAGAACCCTTATTGAGCAGCGTATCCAGGAGGAGACCGAGGATGCGGATCTCATAGATCTTCACGAGCTGGAGTCCAACCTCGTATACTTCGCCACATCACTGAGAGCGAATGGAGTAGTTCTTGATAAGCTGACAAGATACGGCAGGATCAAGCAGTACCCGGAGGATAAGGAACTGCTGGACGATGTTCTGGTGGAGAACAAGCAGGCTATCGAGATGACACAGATATACAGGGATATCATAAGTGGTACGAGAGAGCTCATGACGACCATCATCAACAACAGACTGAACAACGCCATGAAGTTTCTGGCGGCCATAACCATCGTCATGGCTGTGCCTACAGTTATATCCGGTGTGTATGGAATGAATGTGGGCACGAAGTGGATGCCATTTGCGAATGTACCATATGGATTTGAGATAGTGTGCGGTATCATACTTGTGATAAGCATAGTTATCGCTATTATATTGAAGAAAAAGAAGATGCTCAAACAGTAGGGCAGATAGAAAAAAGGATCACCGGCGGTTTTGTTGCTGCCGGTGGTCCTTTTTTGTGCCTTTGTTATTTGTTGTTGATAGGTATTCCGTTTACCTCGACCTGATCGGATATCTGGATGACGATGCATTTCCTTCCGTCGATCTCCATGGTCTCTACCAGATCAGTTCTCTCAGGATTCACCTTGATGACCACATCAGGAGTCTTTACCTCAAATGTTTTTGTGTTTGCAACATTTGTCGCGTACATGACAGTTGACTTCTCACGCGGTACAACTATGGCCGGTTCATCCTCCGGGTTCTCAGATGGCTGCTCAGGCGGTGCTGCCGCAGCGGTTACCTTCTCGTAGTGGGCGTCAAAATCTGCCATCTTCTCGTCTGATACTCCGCTCTCTGTCAGCAGGTTCTTTATAGTGTTTTTTGAGAGAGTAAGCGGTTCCGGACTGTCCTTTCTCTGTTCTATCATCTCGTTCAGATTGTCGTGGATGGTTCTTACCATATCGTAATTACAGTCATCTCCCAGAGTCTCAGCAACAATCTCCTGAAATACATCCTTCTGTTCTCCCGCAGTTATAGGAAGAGAAGTGCCAAGGATGTTACTTATGAAGCTGTCGTGAAGCTCCTCCGGCTTTTTGGTGTAGTACAGAACGTTGTGGATATCCGTGCTCCTGTCGATAAATGCCGGGAACAGGAAGCCTATGTCCGGCATGTCGACCACCCAGTCGCGGACTCTGTTGTGGAATGTGCTTTCAACGTCGAAGTAGCTGAGTCCCGCCTTGGACAGGTTGACGTGGCAAATGGAGCACATGATATAGTCATACACCTCGTCTGATGCATCGTCCATCATGATGCCGTCGGTTGTCTTGCCCGGAACATCATATGTATCGTGGATGAGCAGTATGAGGTAGTTGCCGGTGTAATCGTAGTTCTCGATGACCTTGTCATAGAACTCATTTATCAGCTCATCGTTCTCAAGCTTGCTCTTCCTGAGTTTATTCAGGAATTCCTGTGTGCCGCCTTCAAACTCCTGTGAGGTAGGAAATGGCATGGTGACAAGATTCTTGCCAATGCTTCCTGATAAAGTCTTTTTCAGTATTTCAAAATATTTGTATGTTTCTTCTTCCGGCATGGTGAGAAACTGTTCGTTGATGGTCGCCACCTTGTTGCAGTCTCCGTCCACGTAGCATCCGCGGATCTTGCTTATGGAGCATTCCTTTGGAGCAAACAGGTGTCTTATCTCAAGTACGTCTTTTTTTGTCATAAATAAAACTCCGTTTCTATATAGTGATATATTTTGCGTTATAACATCTGCAATGACAGACCGCCTCCTAAGTATACCACAAATAATGACAAGTCTTAAAGATATCTTAAACTTTATAATGGTTGTTTCTTAATGGCAGTATGGCGATAATTGAGAACAGGAGGTGATTGTGGTAAGCTAAGGATAAATACGAAAAAGGTGAGGATATGAAAAATGTACAATATATTAATATGTGACGATGAAAAAGATATAGTATCAGCTATAGAGATATATCTTAAGACAGCCGGGTATTCGGTGTATAAAGCTTACAATGGTATGGAGGCAGTTGATATGGTAAATTCTAATGACATACAGCTTGTACTCATGGACGTCATGATGCCTCAGATGGACGGTATAACAGCCATGGCAAAGATAAGAGAGAGCAGCAATGTGCCGGTTATCATGCTTACGGCAAAGAGTGAGGATACCGACAAGGTGCTGGGACTTGAGGTCGGCGCAGATGACTATGTGACAAAACCATTCAATCCGGTGGAACTTCTGGCAAGGGTAAAGTCCCAGCTCAGGCGTTACATGCAGCTGGGAGGCGGAGAGACACCAAAAGATAAGCTGGTTATCGGAGGAATAGAGCTTGACGACAAATCCAAACAGGTCACACTTGATGGAGAAGTTATGCCCCTCACCCCAACGGAGTATGACATCCTAAAACTTCTTATGCAGAATGTGGGAAAGGTATTTTCTACAAAAGAAATATACAGGGCAGTGTGGAAGGAGGATCCTATGGGAGCGGAAGGATCTGTTGCAGTACACATAAGACATCTTAGAGAAAAGATAGAGATAAATCCTTCAGACCCAAGATATATAAAGGTTATCTGGGGAAGAGGTTATAAAATGGAGGTACAATAGTGGATAAGGCGATTTATAAGATACGAGGAAATGTGTTCTTTAAACTTGGAATATATATTCTTGTGGCGGTGCTGGCATATGGAACGCTGTATACAGGCGGTCTGGTGCTGCAGGGAAGCTACCTTGGAGTGTACAGTGATGATGATCAGGGCGCGACGCCGTATGAGAGGCTTGTAAATGATTATGTGGAGGACACAAATTATGCGCTTACCGAAAAGGTGAATGCTTACATCCAGGATACAAGGTCGCAGCTGGAAAGCATTACAACATATAGTCAGCTCGTGAGCGCCGATCATAACGGAGATAAGGTTATAACCGCGGCTGATGTTTTCCGGAGATTGACCAACGCGGATACAACATCTGCGATCAAGTCGTCATACCGGTATGCGGATATGAGCGAACGAGGCGATATCGGCTATATGCTGACGGCAGCCTGCAGTGATGATGCAAATGCAAATACTGGAAAGATAAAAGTAACGACCGGAAATATAAAGCTGATAAATGACGAAGCCCGACTGGACGACAATATATATACGAACGATTATGACAGCACGATAGAAGTGCCTGTTAAAAGATATATTGTGTTTAACAATCTAGGTGATATGGAACAGGGTGAGCAGTATATCAATGCCCTGCTGGGGGAGAACGATCCATATTATGACGAATACACGTATAATGAAGAAAATGACGAAAATGATACTGTGGAGAATGATACAGATTCTGTATTGACAGCGGATGGAAAGTCTATCACCACACAGGATATCATGTATGGCGATTATTACCCGAGTTCAGTTGAAAAACTGTATTTTGACGACACAGACGAGATTGGCAGTTCATCTGGGAATGGCTACTGTCTTGTGCTAAGCTATGATGCATATTCATTTATAAATATCACGGGAAAGTGCTATGTGGACGTGGCGGCTGCTGTAGACAACATCAAAGCGTCAAATCCGGAAATGGTTCAATACATTGGAATATGGAGGACGAAGAGCAAGGGGATACTGGCAGGATTTGCAGTCATGTTGCTGCTGTGCATCGTCATGTCAATATTTTCAATGGTCAACGCCGGCGTAAAGACAGGGAAGGAGACGATAACTCTCGGCAGATTTGAGAGGACTCCGACTGAGCTTGTGCTGGCTATGGCAGTATGCTCTGTTGCAGCAGCAGTAGGGATCTGCGTTGAAAGCGGTATTGCATCCATGTGTGTGAACCAGTATAGGAACTACACATTTGTATCAGAAAATATACAGTACATTGCGTTTCTGGTGCCGGTGGCATGTCTATATTCTGTGGCGTTGTTTTTCTTTAACAATATGGTTGCGAAGGTGAAGGCGGGAACATTTTGGGCAGACTGCCTGATAATCCGCGCACTGAAGTGGATAGCAGGAAAGACGAAATCTTGTTTCAGGTATGTGAAAAGTCATATGTCCCTGACGCAGAAGGGCGTATGGGCTTATATAGGTATAACTATAGTAGAGATAATTTTTGTGGCAATCCTGGCAGCAGGCAGCATGAGAGGCCTTCTTTGGGTGGTGATTTATATCATTTTAAAATGGCTGTGCATAGTCGGAATAGTGGCATATCTCATACAGACACAAGAGTTATACAAGTGCGCAAAGGAGATGGCGGAGGGCAATCTGGACAGGAAAGCGGACACAAGCAAAATGTTCTGGGTATTCCGCGCACATGGTGAACACCTCAACCAGATAAGAGACGGCATGTCAAAGGCTGTTGAGGCCAGAATAAAGAGCGAGCATTTGAAGACAGAACTCATAACAAATGTATCCCACGATATAAAGACCCCGCTTACATCCATAATCAACTATGTTGATCTGCTGCAGAAGGGCGATATGGATGAGAAGACAAGACAGGAATATATAGAAGTTCTCTCAAGGCAGTCCGCGAGACTGAAAAAACTCATAGAGGATCTGGTCGAGGCATCCAAGGCATCCACCGGCAATATCCAGATAAACTGGGCAGAGATAGATGCAAATATGCTTCTGGAACAGGCAATAGGAGAGTATGGAGACAAACTGGACAAGGCAGGGCTTAAGGTCGTATTTACGGGATCGGATACACCTGCGGTGGTTATGGCAGATGGACAGCATCTGTGGAGAGTATTCGACAATCTCCTTGCAAATATAAGCAAATATGCGATGCCGGGAACGAGAGTCTACGCATCGGTTATCCGCGGAGATGGCGAGGTAAGGATGGAGTTTAAGAATATATCCAGAGATCCGCTCAATGTGTCCAGTGATGAGCTCATGGAGAGATTTGTCCGTGGAGACAGCTCCAGAAATACGGAGGGAAGCGGACTGGGATTATCTATAGCGAACAGTCTGTGTACTCTGATGAATGCCAGATTTACTATAAGCATAGACGGAGATCTGTTCAAAGCGGCCATAATATTTACAGATAATGGTACTTTATAAAATTAAATTAACATGATTTATTGAAAAATGTTATTGACAACTAATTTGAGTTAGGGCATACTAACCTTGATGATAATATTATCAACAATCAGAAGGAGGCGTGTATGATGACTAACGAAAGATTAGAGACGGACAAGAAGAGTATAGATGATACAGGTATCCAGCGTACAGAGATGCAGAAAGAGATCGTTATCAGCAGACTCAGGGAAAGGGGATGCAGGATAACCAGACAGAGAATGATACTCCTTGACATAATACTCGGGGAAGAGTGTTCTTCCTGCAAGGAGATTTATTATAAGGCGGTCAAGCAGGACAGTCGTATAGGCTCGGCTACAGTGTACAGAATGGTGAATACACTGGAGGATATAGGAGCCATCAACCGTAAAAACATGTATAAGGTTGCCTGTGGTGCCAACTGTGGTATAGAGGATGCCTGTGTCATTGAGCTTGATGATTCATCCAGCATTGAGCTTTCGGCCAAAGAGTGGAACAGGATAATCCGTGCAGGACTTATGGCTGGCGGATATATTGAGAATCAGATGGTGACAGGTGTCAATGTAAAGCCTTGTGGCTGTGGCTCATGTTGTTAATAACGAAGGAGATGATCTACAATGGGTGGAACAATATTGGTAGTGTGCATACTGGTGCTTATAGTAGTGGGTGCAGTTATCAGTTCTGCAAAGCACTTTAAAGGAGAAGGAGGCTGCTGTGGCGGCGGTGGTTCCGTCAAGGTCAAGGGTGACAAGATAAAGGATGTTGCCGCTGTGAAGACTATTTACATAGAGGGAATGCACTGCAGCAACTGTTCAGATCGTGTACAGAATGCATTGAACAGTCTGAGCCAGGTGAACGCAAAAGTCGACCTCAAGAAGAAGCAGGCTGTCGTTAAGCTCGGAAGAGAAGTATCTGATGATGAGCTTAAGAGCTGTGTAGAGAGGTGTGGATACTCAGTAACCGGTATAGGATAAAGTCTTGAATAAAAAATTGTAAAAAATTTTCAAAAAATTGTTGGCAATTCGAATAAGATGTGGTATTATCCATATTGTTGTTGAAAACACAACAGATAAGCGCGAGTGGCTCAGCGGTGGAGCATCTCCTTGCCAAGGAGAGGGTCGCGGGTTCGATTCCCGTCTCGCGCTCTTTTATATTAATTCACACTCAGGATTCAATCCTGATTTTTTTTTGCCCTCAGAAGCGATTGGTAATAAAATTTAAACATTTTTACTATTGAATAAATGACATGTAGTGATATAATCAATCACAATCGTTGAATATCAGAAAAAGTATAATTTTTACGAGGTAATGATTAAATTATGAAAGAGAGACTTAAGAATTTTCATCATTCAGCAGTTTTTATCTGTCTGGTTCTTGCAATTGTTCTGGACGTTGTTCTGGAAGCTCTTGGAAGACATTCGCTGTTTAAGGCGATATCGTATGTGTGGAATCAGCCGCTCATATTCCTGTATAACTGTTCGATCATTTTCTTTACGCTGACACTTTCGCTGCTCATGAGAAAGAGAATATTCGGATACTGCGTTATATCGTTTGCATGGCTGATACTTGGAATCACGAACTGCATAGTTCTGGGATTCAGAATAACGCCATTTTCAGCTATCGATATGCTTATGGCGAGGAATACGATAACTATCATAGACAAATATTTTAATGTATGGCAGATCGTGCTCATAGCTGCGCTTCTGTTCGTTGCGCTGGCAGCCATCATAGTTCTGTTCATAAAATCGCCGACGGTTACGGGCAATATATATAGAACGAGAACGACTGTGTTTATAGTTGCGACATTCTTCTGTGTAATGCTCTTCACCAAGATCGCGCTCAATGCACAGACTATATCAGATAATTTTGCAAACCTTGCAACGGCATACAACAATTATGGATTTGTATACTGTTTCTCAAACAGTGTGGTCGATGTAGGTATAGGACAGCCGAGTGATTACAGCGAGGATAAGATGCTTGAGATAAAGGACGATTTGGACAGTGTTGGCACAACGGATTCAAAGCTTGGCAAGGACAAGCCAAACGTTATATTTGTACAGCTTGAGTCATTCATGGATCCGTCATATGTAAAATGCCTCACGTTCAATGAGAATCCTATTCCGAATTTCACAAAGCTGAAGGAGGAATGTACATCAGGATTCCTGACGATGCCGGCGATCGGTGCAGGTACAGCCAACTCGGAATTTGAGGTGCTCACGGGATTTAACGTGGCATATTTCGGTGCAGGTGAGTATCCATATAAGACCATACTTGGCAAGCAGACCATAGAGAGCATGGCGACACAGCTGAAGCTTGATGGTTATTCAACACATGCCATGCACAATCACGATGGTACATTCTATGACAGATACAAGGTGTATAAAAACATGGGATTTGATACATTTACCCCGATGGAGTATATGTACAATCTGGAGCATACTCAGAAGAACTGGGAGAAGGACAATGTCCTTACTGGTGAGATCATGAAGACTCTGTACTCCACCACTGGACGGGATTTCATATTCACCGTCAGCGTACAGGGACATGGAAGATACCCATCAGAGCTTGACGAGGAGAATTACAGTTACCCTATAAAGGTTGCCGGAACAGGCGATGAGAGCCTTGATACACAGTGGACATATTACTGTAACCAGCTCCACGAGATGGACGATTTCATTGGCAAGCTTATAGACAGACTTAAGGCGTATGATGAGCCGGTCGTTCTCGTTATGTATGGAGACCATCTTCCTGGATTTGAGATCACAGAGGACGATATAACCAACGGAGACCTTTACCAGACAGAGTATTTTGTCTGGAGCAATATGAAGAACTTCCCGGTTGAGGATGAGGATATAGAGGCATATCAGCTCAGCACAAAGGTGTTTGATATGCTGGGATTTGAGAAGAGCTATGTGCAGAAGTTCCAGTCAAAGTACAAGCCGGGCTATGCAAACTATGATGATGATCTCGAGAACATTGAGTATGATATGCTTTATGGACAGAGATACATGTATCCTGATGGATGGCCATATGAGCCGACGAATATGAAATACGGCATAAGCAAGATCAGGATCTCGGAGATCACAAAGGGCGTGTATGTGCCACCGGTTGATGAAGAAGCGGATTTCACGGCAAATGATGGTTCCGGGGACGGTGAGAGTGCTGAGGAGCCACAGCCTATGAATGGATATTATATCCACGGAAGCAACTTCAATGAATGTACATTTGTGTGGATAGATGATGCCTTTTTGAAGGAGACTATCTATATAGACAGAGATACGCTGTTTCTTCCATATGAGGACTCGTTTGAGGCGGGCAAGGAGATATCCGTGGCGCAGGTCGGAGACGACAGTATAGATTTCGGAGTGGAAGACACTTATGTATATAAGGGAGATCCTGAAGATCCGGAGGACACAGAGACAAATGTGACCACGGAGACGGAAGAACTGCCTTGACAAGAACTATATAATTTGTTAGCATGTTTAAAAAGTTACATCACCCAACGCGATAAGTGTTGGGTGATGTGTTTTCTCTATTAAGGCTAATTGACGTACATAATGAGCACAATGCTCTTATTAAATATTTTACAGAAAGAGAGAGAAGAAAATGGGTAAGATTATTGGCGAAGGAATTACATTTGATGACGTTTTATTGGTACCTGCTTATTCTGAGGTATTACCAAATGACGTTGACCTTACAACAAAGCTGACACAGAAGATTAAGTTGAATATTCCTCTTATGAGTGCCGGTATGGACACAGTTACAGAGCACAGAATGGCTATTGCCATGGCTCGTCAGGGTGGTATCGGAGTTATCCACAAGAACATGTCCATAGAGAAGCAGGCAGAGGAAGTTGACAAGGTAAAGCGTTCAGAGAACGGTGTAATATCAGATCCATTTTACTTATCTCCAGAGCATACACTGGCAGATGCTGACGAGCTTATGAGCAAGTTCAGAATCTCAGGTGTACCTATCACAGAGGATGGCAAGCTTGTTGGAATCATAACCAACCGTGACCTGAAGTTTGAGAAGGACTACACCAAGAAGATCAAGGAGTCAATGACATCTGAGGGTCTTGTTACAGCAAAGGAGGGAATCACACTTGACGAGGCTAGAGAGATCCTTGGAAAGGCTCGTAAGGAGAAGCTTCCTATCGTTGATGACGATTTCCATCTGAAGGGACTCATCACGATCAAGGATATTGAGAAGCAGATCAAGTACCCATATTCAGCACATGACGCACAGGGCAGACTTCTCTGTGCAGCAGCAGTAGGATGTACAGCCAACATCCTCGACAGAGTTGCAGAGCTCGTATCAGCAAAGGTTGATGCGATAGTTATAGATACAGCACATGGACATTCAGCCAATGTTCTGAGAACCTTCAAGATGGTTAAGGAGAAGTATCCTGACCTTCAGGTTATTGCCGGTAACGTTGCAACAAGATCAGGCGCACAGGCTATGATCGACATGGGTGTAGATGCAGTCAAGATCGGTATCGGACCTGGTTCTATCTGTACAACAAGAGTTGTTGCAGGTATAGGTGTACCACAGATCACAGCTATCATGCAGGCATATGATGCAGCTATGAATGCCGGAATCCCTGTTATCGCAGATGGCGGTATCAAGTATTCAGGAGATATCACAAAGGCTCTGGCAGCAGGTGCCAACGTATGTATGATGGGAAGTCTGTTCGCAGGTACAGATGAGGCTCCTGGTGATTTCGAGCTTTATCAGGGACGTAAGTACAAGGTATACAGAGGTATGGGATCTATAGCAGCCATGGAGAATGGTTCTAAGGACAGATACTTCCAGGAGAACGCAAGAAAGCTTGTCCCAGAGGGCGTTGAGGGCCGTGTGGCATACAAGGGATCACTTGAGGATACAGTATTCCAGCTCATCGGTGGACTTCGTTCAGGTATGGGTTACTGCGGAGCAAAGAACATTGCAGAGCTTCATGAGAAGGCAGAGTTCGTCAAGATTTCAGCAGCTTCACTCAAGGAGAGCCATCCACATGATATCCATATCACAAAGGAAGCTCCTAACTACAGTGTAGAGTAATAGAAATTTGCATAGATGATTTCAGATAAGAGGATGCATATCTGTCAGATATGCATCCTTTTTTCTTGACACCGTTCTGTTATGTGAGATAATGGAGAATAGGTGTCTTAGAAAAGAGGTGTTTGGATATTTATGAAGGTAAACAATCCAGGTAAAAAAGATCTTGACCAGCTTGTGATGCTTGAGCAGGAGACATTTCCTGAGGCTGAGGCAGCAAGCCGGGAGTCTATAGAGCGAAGACTGAAGGCACACAGAGAAACCTTCTGGGTGCTCAAGAAGGACGGACGAATAATAGCAGGTATAAATGGCATTACTACTAATGAGAAGGATTTGAGCGATGCCATGTATACGGGCGAGGACTTCTACGACAAGAAGGGTCGCTGGCTTATGATATTCGGCGTGTCAACTCTGCCGGACTATCAGCACAATGGATATGCGGCGAAGATAATGCATGAGGTTCTTCAGGAGACGGTCAAATGTAAACTCGACGGAGTCGTCCTCACATGTAAAGAGAACATGATCCCATTCTACGAACAATTTGGTTTTGTGGATGAGGGCGTGAGTGAATCTGAGCATGGCGGTGTCGTCTGGCATCAGATGAGGATAAGGCGCAGAGATATAAAACGTGATTATAAGCAGGATGTGATTGATTGTATAGTGATAGTAGTTGTGGCCGCCGTACTGGCATTTCTGCTGGGACGATTTGTGATATTAAACTGTAATGTACCTACTGGTTCCATGCTTGAGACAATACAGCTTGGAGACAATATAATAGGAAGCAGGCTTACATATAAGTTCTCTGATCCTGAGCGTGGCGATATAGCCATATTCAAGTGGCCGGACGATGAGTCCCAGGTATATATCAAGAGAATCATAGGACTGCCGGGTGAGACCGTGGAGATCATAGATGGTAAGGTATATATAAATGGAAGTGATACTCCGCTCAAGGAGGATTATCTGAGTGATGAGGCAAGGACTGACGTAAGATCGTTTGGACCGTATCAGGTTCCTGAGGACTGTTACTTTATGCTGGGAGACAACAGACCAAACTCAGCGGATGCCAGACTTTGGGAGAATACCTATGTGAAGCGTGACAAAATACTTGCCAAAGCAGAATTTGTGTATTTCCCATTTTCACAGATAACATGGCTTGGAAACGGAGCAGAGTATTAGATTGTATGTCATGATGGATAATCAGAGGAGATGGTCACATGAACAGAGTAAGATTTGACATGCATTGTCATACGGCTGAGGGATCACCCGATGCCAAAGTAAAGATTCTTGATTATATTGATCTGTTAAAGCAGCGTGGTTTTCACGGAATGCTGGTCACAGACCATGATTCATATTCCGGATACAAAGCCTACTTAAGGCAGAAAGATAAGGTGAAGGATTTCTCTGTGCTCAGAGGTATCGAGTATGATACGTTTGACTATGGACATTTCCTCATCGTACTGCCATCAGATACACCTGAGGAGGTGTACGACCTGTTTGAACATAGGGGCATGGCGCTTATCAGGGTGATATGGCTTGTGCACGAGTGCGGCGGTATACTTGGCCCAGCTCATCCATTTGGCGAGAAGTTCATGAGCTTTGGCAGCACGAGAAGGCTTGGCATGATAGAGCACAGACTATATGCACAGCATTTTGACTTCATAGAGGGATATAATTGCTGTGAATCAGCCAAGAGGAATAAGATGGCCAGAAGGCTTGCGTCATACTATGATATACCTGTTTTTGGTGGAAGCGATGCCCATAAGGAGAACTGTGTCGGACTTGCAGGTACATATCTTCCGGATTATATACATTCGGAGGATGATCTGATAAATTATATAAATGACGGCAATCATCCCGAGGTTGGCGGAAAGAGATACCCGAAGACCTTGAAGGACAAGATAGGACCTGCCGGTAAATTCCTGACGTATGGATTTTATTTATACAATATATATGGCGCATTCCGAAATTATCCTGCGAGATGTCGCGCATACTTTGCGGCATCGGCAAAACTGAAGGCAAAAATGAAAAGTAACTGTCCAGACAGGGGACTGGATAGCAAAAAATAAAAGCAAAAACAGAAAGGGCGATTATGAATAAGAAGGAAAGAAGTAATTTTACGGGGACGCTGGGCTTTGTTATGGCAGCAGCGGGAAGTGCGGTAGGACTTGGAAATATATGGAGGTTCCCATATCTTGCGGCAAAGGACAACGGAGGCGTGTTTATACTTGTGTATATAATACTTGCACTTACATTTGGATTCACACTGCTCACAACAGATATTGCAATAGGAAGAAAGACTCGGCAGGGACCGCTCACAGCTTATGGTCTTATACATAAGAAGTGGAAATGGCTTGGCGGTCTGGCATGGATCGTACCGGTCATAATCCTTCCATATTACTGTACTATCGGAGGATGGGTCCTGAAGTATATGACAGCATATTTTACAGGTCAGACAGAGGCTGCCACTGGTGACGGTTATTTCACCGGTTTTATAACAGCCCAGACTGCGCCTATAGTATTTGCACTTATATTCCTTACGGCCACAGGCGTTGTCGTATTCTGTGGTGTTGAAAAGGGAATAGAGAAGTTTAGCAAGGTGCTCATGCCGATATTGGTACTTCTTATAATTGGAATTTCAATCTATTCACTGACGATCAAGCATACCGGTGATGATGGTACGATCAGAACAGGAATTGATGGACTGAAGGTATATTTGATTCCTGATTTTAAGGGAATGACATTCAGGGATATATTCATGGTTGTAATGGATGCCATGGGACAGCTCTTCTTCTCGATAAGTGTCGCTATGGGTATCATGGTTGCGTATGGCTCATATGTTAAGAAGGATGTTAACCTTATGAAGTCGATCAATCAGATAGAGATATTTGACACGGCAGTGGCTTTCCTTGCTGGTCTGATGATAGTCCCTGCGGTGTATGTGTTCTCTGGAACGGAAGGCATGTCAGCGGGCCCTGGACTTATGTTCATATCTCTGCCAAAGGTATTCAATGCCATGGGTAAGGTCGGAACAGTCATCGGAGCCCTGTTCTTCATCATGGTTACATTTGCGGCGATCACATCCTCAGTATCGGTCATGGAAGCGATAGTGTCAGGACTTATGGATAAGTTCCATCTCACGAGAAAGAAGAGTGCGGTCATAACAACTGTATATGCGGTTGTCGGAATGTTGGTCGTATGTTTCGGTTACAACATATGGTACTTTGAGCTCAAGCTTCCAAATGGAGCTACAGCCCAGATCCTCGATGTGATGGATTACCTGAGTAACAACATCTTCATGCCGCTTGTGGCTATCCTGTCATGTATACTTATCGGCTGGGTAGTGAAGCCTAAGACGGTTATAGACGAGGTTACAAGAAATGGCGAGAAGTTTGGAAGAAAGAAGCTCTATATTGTCATGGTAAAGTTTGTGGCACCAATACTGCTTGCATTGCTGCTTCTCCAGTCATTTGGAATTGACTTTGTACAGTTTGTTACAAATCTGTTCAAATAGAACAATATAGTTTATAATGTAGAGGCATTTGTCATGTGAGTGATGAAGGCCTCTATATTTTTGTCATAAGGAATGTCATTGCAGGATATTTATACCGGGTTTACGGATTTAATGGGAGAATGATGGATGAACAACAGGGATGATTTGATATATCTTGCCCCGATGGAGGGGATAACAGGATACATATACAGAAATGCACATCACAAATATTTCGGCGGCGTTGACAAATACTTTATGCCGTTCATTGCCCCGGCGAAAGGACGTCCTCTCAGAAACAGGGAACTAAGGGATGTGCTGCCGGAAAACAATCAGGGGATAAATGTGGTGCCGCAGCTTCTGACCAACAGCGGCGAGGGATTTGTGAAGGCCGCAAAGTTCCTGAAGGAGCTTGGATATAACGAGGTGAATATCAATCTCGGCTGTCCGTCAAAAACTGTTGTCACGAAGTATAAAGGCTCGGGTTTGATATACGATACGGAGAGGCTTGACAACTTCTTATATGAAGTATTTGCCGCCGACGTGATGGATGTGTCTATAAAGACCAGAATAGGAAGAGACAGTTCTGTGGAGTTTGAGGATATCATAGAAATATATAAGAAGTATCCGATAAGTGAGCTGATCATACATCCGAGAATACAGACGGATTTCTACAAGAATACGCCAAACATGGAAGTGTTTGCCGAAGGTGTGGCTTCATATGGAAGACCAGACACAGTGTGCTACAACGGAGATATAAACAGTGTGGCGGATTATGACAGGTTCACGGGTGATTTTCCTGATATAAGTAAGGTTATGATAGGCAGGGGGATAATAGCTGATCCTTGTCTGGCGGAGCGGATAAAAGAAGAGTGTGGCGACAGTACATATGACTGGAACAGATTCTTCATATTTCACGATGAACTTTACAGGAATTACTGTGAGTCGGATGTGGGCAGGGGCAACACGATGTTCAAGATGAAGGAGCTGTGGGCTTACTGGTCGAGGCTGTTTTATGATGTGGAGGGAGCTGAGAGGGCTCTTAAGAAGATCCGGAAGACTAGAGATAATGGTGAGTATGAGGCGGCAGTCAGGATGCTGGCTGCACTGTGCAGATGAAATGAATTTAGTATGATGGGGTGTATTGTATGAGTGTATGCTTGGATTACTATATGTTGGTTGTGTTTTGATGATTAGGAGATGATATCATGGGATGTCTTGGAAATTGTATATGGTTTTTATGTGGCGGAATATTGAGCGGACTTTCGTGGGTGGCAAGCGGGGTGCTGTGCTGTATAACGATAATAGGGATTCCGATTGGGATGCAGTGCTTTAAGTTTGCAGGACTTGCATTCTTTCCATTTGGAAAAGAGATAGTGTATGGAGGCGGGGCTGGCTCGCTGATCGCGAATATCATATGGCTGCTCTGCTGCGGAATACCTATGGCGGTAGAGAATGCCTGCCTGGGGCTGCTGCTTTGCATAACGATAGTCGGAATTCCATTTGGGCTTCAGTTCTTTAAGATCGCCAAACTGTCGCTCATGCCGTTTGGTGCAGAGATTGTGGGATGATGGTGGAAATATACATAAATATAGTTGACAGAACTTGAATCACTAGAATATAATAATGTGGCGTCAGATATGTGCTGACGCCATATATAAGGCAATGACGAAGAGAAGTAGCATAGATTATCGCCCACAGAGAGCCGGTGGTGGTGGGAGTCCGGCGGAGTGAATATATGTGAATAACACTTTACCAGCCGCAAGCTGAAAGATATAGCCCATAGCGGGATACGTGTTTTATGTCGAGTAGGGGAGCCGTAGCTGCACGATACGCAGAGAGGTCATGAGCAAGGTGACTGAGAGGGACTGGGACGCGATGCTTTGAATATACGAAGATCGTGTAACGGTAAATCAGGTGGTACCGCGGACATTAAAGCAGACAAGTAACCGACAGGTAGTTTGAGAGAGCTTATGTTCGTCCTGAATATTTGCATATATATATGTGCATCTGATTCAGGATGAACATAAGCTTTTTCTATTTGCAAGAGAAATAACAGCCAGTGCGTAATCCTGAAAAAGCCAAAGTGGACATAAAGCCACAGGCAAATAGTAAAGAAAAGGAGAGAACAGATGACAATCGAGAACATTTATCGTAACAGAACAATGAACGAGATCACTGAGGGCGATGTGGGACAGACACTTAAGGTTGCCGGATGGGTAGAGAATATCCGTGACCATGGTGGAGTATCATTTATCGATCTGCGTGATATGTATGGCGTGCTCCAGGTAGTAATGAGAGACACATCACTTCTTGACGGAATAACAAAGGAGGACTGTGTATCAATCGAGGGTATCATTGAACACAGAGATGAGGAGACATACAACCCTAAGATCCCTACAGGTACTATCGAGCTTGAGGCGAAGACTGTAGAGATACTCGGTAAGGTATACAAGCAGATTCCATTTGAGATCCAGACATCCAAGGAGACACGTGAGGATGTGAGACTCAAGTACAGATATCTTGACCTCAGAAACAAGAAGGTTAAGGACAACATGATATTCAGAAGTCAGGTCATCAGCTACCTTCGTCAGAAGATGACTGAGATGGGATTCCTTGAGATCCAGACACCTATCCTCTGCGCTTCGTCACCTGAGGGCGCAAGAGATTACATCGTGCCATCAAGAAAGTTCAAGGGCAAGTTCTATGCACTTCCACAGGCACCACAGCAGTACAAGCAGCTCCTCATGGTATCAGGATTTGACAAATACTTCCAGATAGCTCCTTGTTTCAGAGATGAGGATGCGAGAGCAGACCGTTCACCAGGAGAGTTCTACCAGCTCGACTTTGAGATGAGTTTTGCAACACAGGAGGACGTATTCAAGATTGGAGAGGAAGTCCTCTCAGCAACATTTGAGAAGTTTGCACCTGAGGGCGCAGTTGTTACACAGGCTCCATATCCGATCATCAGCTACAAGCAGGCTATGCTTGAGTTCGGTACGGATAAGCCTGACCTCAGAAACCCACTTAGAATAATAGATCTTACAGATTTCTTCCAGAGATGTACATTCAAGCCATTCCACGGCAAGACGGTACGTGCCATCAATGTACACAAGAAGCTTTCAAAGGGACAGCATGAGAAGATGCTCAAGTTTGCACAGAGCATCGGCATGGGCGGCCTTGGATATCTGGAGATACTTGAGGATATGTCATACAAGGGACCTATCGACAAGTTCATTCCTGATGATATGAAGGGTGAGATCGCAGAGCTTGCAGGCCTTCAGCCTGGAGATACTATTTTCTTCATCGCAGACGTGGAGGAGCTTGCAGCGTCATTTGCAGGACAGATCAGAGTTGAGCTTGGTAACAGACTTGATCTCAACGAGAAGAACGCATTCCGTTTCTGCTATATAAATGACTTCCCAATGTACGAGTACGACAAGGAGAGCAAGAAGATCATCTTCACTCACAATCCGTTCTCAATGCCACAGGGCGGACTTGAGGCGTTAAATGAGAAGGATCCACTTGATATCCTGGCTTACCAGTACGATATCGTCTGCAACGGTATCGAGCTTTCATCAGGCGCCGTAAGAAACCACGACATGAAGATCATGGTTAAGGCATTTGAGATCGCAGGATACACAGAGGATGATCTGAAGGAGAAGTTCGGAGCACTCTACAATGCATTCCAGTTCGGAGCACCACCTCATGCAGGTATGGCTCCTGGTGTGGACAGAATGATCATGCTTCTCAGAAACGAGGATAATATCAGAGAGATCATCCCATTCCCAATGAATGGAAATGCACAGGATCTTATGTGTGGAGCACCTGGAGAGGTTACAGAGCAGCAGCTCCGTGAGGTTCACATTAAGGTCAGACAGTAAAAAGGCCGGACGGCACTTGTAGTTCGAGATATGGATATGAAAACATATATACAAACACATTCAGTTACCTTCACTTCAGCTTGCTTACATTTGCATGCTGCGAAAACCGCGATAAGAGCGGTGCGGTCTTCGCAGCAGCAGTAAGCGCTGAAGATCAGTCACTTTCATTATCGTTTGTATATATGTTTCATATCTTATGTATCAAGAACTACAAGTGCCTGTTTTTTTGACATGTACTTGTGCATAAAAACGGTTTTAATTGTTTTTATGAGAATTGTAAGAGGAGGCTTTTGACGATGGCAGGTTTTCTTATAAAGGACACAACTAGGGAAGAACGAGAGCAGATAGTTGCCGATTCTCTGGGAAATATAGATGCTTACTGCGATGGATGCATGTGCGGTATCACAGAGATGTACCAGGATTATATTGATGGGAAGAAGGAGCTCCGTGAGATCAATATGGAGTTCAATGCGAGATATGTCCGGGATGAGGATATGGATGGACGGAAGTGAGCATATGGTGACAACTTTAATAATATGTATGTTGCAGAGCTGGGAAAGCCATGTTAATATGGACATACAGTTAGCTGGTTTACAATAACATCCATAAATAAGTATTAAAAAGGGGAAAATTGTATGGGGATACGAAAAGAAATATTTATATGTGCTGCGGCGCTTTCGATTATGGCATGTACTGCCTGCGGTAGTTCTGAGGGAAATGTTTCAGGAACAAATGGCGTGGAGACCTCGACCGGTGTGGAAAGCGGAATGATAGAGCAGCCACAGGTTATGTATGATGGGTATATCTATTATTACAATGCAACCGGAAGAGATGAGAAATTGCCGGAAGGATACGAAATCGCGGGAACGATAAAAAAGGTCGACAGCAAAGACTATCCTGCAGAGAATTTTGCGGCAGCAGGCGTGGATCTTGAAGCTGGACAGGAAATATATATCAGCACAACTGAGAAGAATGTCATTTATCTGAAATATGACAGCGGATATGCGAGGTTTGAGAGAAGTCCTGAGGATGCTGCAGCGGAAGAACAGGATGAGACGGAGGTTGCAGAGAAAGAAAATGAGATAGAGGGGAATAGTGAAATGGCAGATAATATGGATGATGCTATGGCAGAAAATTATGGAGAATATGGATTTGGAGAAGACGGAGAATTCGACTTTGACAGTATATTGGGGATAGATCAGCTTGACCTGAACTACGAGGCACATGTTGCAGGATTTGACGGAGAGAGCTTTTTATATAGTGTGTATTTTGACGGCGGTGTGACAGATGAGAAAGCTGAAGAGATCCAGCAGGTGATGTCGGGTTATTCTTCACAAAATGGTGATGAAGAAAACTATATGGGGTATATTGATATATATAAGGGTGAAGACCAGATAATGATATACCTTGACCTTGGCGGTGTATCAGAAGAAAATAGCAACATGGCGGTAACGGGTATACTGAACGCACTTAACAGTGTCTCAGGTATAAAGAGTGTTATCATAAACGAAGAGATGTAGAAAAAAGAAAACATGTGTGAAAAGTCCATGATGTTTATTCTGAAATCACAAAGTAATTTTTGGCTATCTTTTCAAAAGTTCTGAGTCGAACTTTCTACTTCATAAGCGTTTTTTTTATTTCATGCTTATGAAGTAGAGAATTTTTACCTTATCGTAAATTCGCAAGATAAATTATATGTATCGTAATCCCAATCTCTTTCACTTTCAAAGAACGCAAATTGTTTAATCAAACGATAGTGTCCAGCAGGCAATTCTCCATAAAAACTTTTAACATCAATTTCTAATGTTAATCGTTCGTTAGGCTTAATAAAACAATCCTTTTCATTGCTCTTTGAGGGGTCATCAAGCTGTTTAAGTTGATACCAAGTGCCGGATTGTTCAGCTTCTATTTCAAAATAATTTGGTGAATATCGGTATTCTTTATCAGAAGTATTTTCTATTAGAAATGAAAGGTGCTTCAAATCTAAATCCTTTTCTGTACTCATTGAAATCTTCAAATCACCCAAAGTGTCAAGTGCTTCTTCACTTCCATAAGGAGAAACCTCATATTCTTCGGAATAATCTTGTACTACATGGTTATCACTGTCCTTTGCTTGACTGCACCCAACAATACACACCAATAACGATAAGTTTAGAAACATACATATTATTTTTTTCATTTGTCCTTATCTCCTTTCTTTTAAATTTATAATAGCAATAAAATGTCTATTTTCAATCAACTTTCATTGCAATTTATTTTTACTGTAACACATGCTCCCCCTGCTTCATTATTAGCAATTTGGATATTTCCGCCATGTCTTTCACTTAAAATCTTACTAATATTCAGCCCTAATCCCAAATGTTCAGTAGATATATCTTTCGATGATTTATAAAATGGTAATGTCGCTTTTTCAATATCAATATTTTTAAACCCGCAACCATCATCTGAAACAGATATAACTAAATTATTATTCTCTATTACTGCGCTAATAGCAATATCACTTTTTGCGTATCTAATACTATTAGAGAGTAAATTTTCATAAATCTGCATGACTGTATTTAAATTGATAAACAAGGTTATATTATCACCGCTTGTAGTAATTGAAAAATGTTTGTCATAACAAAGTGCTTCTGCTGTGTTATTAAAATTATCAATAAGTGCATGAAATGTAATCTGTTGCCGTGGAATATCAATATCCTCTAACCTATATAAGTTCGTCATAGCATTTACATATTTTTCAAGACGTGAAACATTTTTTGACATTACTGATATTTCATCTAATATTTCTTCTTGTGATACTAAGCCTTTGGGAATAAAGGAAAGCAGCATAGTAGCATGACCCTTTAGTAAAGTCAAAGGAGTGCGTAAGTCATGTGAAAAAGCAGCGTTTAGACGGCGCTGTTCAGCAAATTGTCGAAACATAGTTTCATTATTTTTCGCCAAACAGTCTTTCATTTTTTCAAAGGCATGACAGAGTTTTCCCATTTCATCATTTAATGGATATGATAACGTAAAATCTAAGTCATTTGCTTCAATTTTATGATACGCATTAGTTAATAGCTTAATAGGTTTCGATATTTTTTTTTTATAAAAAAATGTTACACAACATATCATATTAATAGATAATACGATAGGAATAATTGCAACATTTAATGAACCTAAAACACTGTCAATAAGCCTATCCCGGTTTGTAAAATTAGGTGAAACTTCGATATATGAAACATGGTTCGGATAGACATATTCGTGTACTGGGCGTTCTTTTTGATAATCAACATTGAACTTGCATATCTCGTTTCCTTTCGTATCAAATATTGTGTATTTTGTTTGGTCATTACTATAAGCGGCGGTAAATGAACCATTTTCCGGTATATCATACCTTGTTGACATATTTTCATACTTATAGTTCAAATTTATTCTGTATTTGTCAACCATTGAAATTAAAAGTATACAAATAATTATTCCAATCAACAACGAAAACAAAGCATAAAGAACAAAGGACATCCTAATACTCATGCTATTTAACCGATTGAACCATCTGCTTCTCTTTAATTTTTCCATTTATATCCGCACCCCCAAACAGTTTCAATGTAAGGTCTATCGCCTAAAGATAAAAATTTTGCCCTAATACGTCTGATATGTTCTGTAACAACTGTATTATCACCAATGCCGTCTAATCCCCAAACTTTTTCATAAATAGTTTCCCGGTCAAAAACAATTCCTTTGTTTTGTGAAAGGAAAGATATTATATCAAATTCCTTTTTGGTAAAAGCCATATCATTATTATGATAAAACACAATACGTGAGGAATAATCTATAACCATATCTTCATCAAATTGCACCTTTGAAGATGTATTGTGTCTTTTTTCTCTGCGAAGATGTGCTGCAATGCGAGCTTCTAATTCATCAACAGAAAATGGTTTTATTACATAGTCGTCTGCGCCAATAGAAAATCCTTTTATTTTATCACTATCTTCAATGCGTGCTGTTAAAAAAATTATAGGGCATGAAACATAATCCCGTATTCTTTCACAAACAGTAAATCCATCAATATCTGGCATATTAACGTCTAACAAAATAATGTCAGGTTTTTTTTCTAATTCTTTTAATGCAGCATTTCCTGCTGTTGCAGTATATACCGTATATCCAAGTTTGCTGAAATAGCAATACAGCATTGATACAATTTCTTTTTCATCGTCTACAATTAAAATACTCTGCGCCATAAATATGCCTCCATTGTGAATATCTGATTTAAGATTATCAAACAAAAATCTATTTCTAATCAATTTCTTTAATTTTCGATGTCATTAGATATTATATATGGCAATATGAGTTGTAGCAACCTTACTCTGCATGTTTTATGCTCTATTACCATCAATACTATGATATGTGTAATCATATCTCAAAGAAAAGAGGAACAGTAAAATGTAATAGGGTGAAAAATATGAAGCAGGATAAAGTGAAGTATGATTTTAAGGCTTTCGGGCAAGCCATTAAAGCAGCAAGAAAAGCAAAGGGAATATCACGCAATCAGTTAGCCGACACACTGAATATTGCGCCCCGGTATATCGCGTCCATTGAAAACAGCGGGCAGCACCCAAGTTTACAGATTTTATATGAGCTTGTAACCCTGCTTGACGTATCAGTAGACCAGTTCTTTTTCCCGGAACGGGAACAAGAGAAGTCCACACGCCGCCGTCAGCTCGATACCATGCTTGACACAATGAGCGAAACAGACTTAAAAATCATGTCTGCTACTGCAAAAGGCATAGAGGAAGCCAACAATGACAGGACGGGGGAATAAAGTTCCCTCGTTTTTGTCTGCATAAAGTGAATGAAGCGTCGCAGAATTGCGGCGTTTTTCTTTTGCGCTTTTTGGCATACTGGGAGTTCCGTTGTAGTGATAAGTGAGGAAAAAACTTTCTTAGCAAGCATAGGAAAAGAGTACCCTTTTCCGTATTTTCGCCCTCCCGTCCTGCGGTGCGTCGGTTGAAAATTGCTTGTTGGGAAGTATGGAGGAGATTGAGACGTATATAGGCAATATAGAGTCTGGAAAGAGCGGAAGCATAGATATCCTCACGAATGCCGTGGCGACGACTGCTGCGAGCGGTGATATGTCAAAGGTGATAGTTACATATGAGGACAAAGAGGGGAATGAGACGACGATTGAGGGGAATTTCAAGGCGACTGTGGAATCTCCGGTGTATGACAATGTAGAGAAGATAAAGGACAGCACAAAAAGCAGTGATAAAAAGGTGTTATATGGTGTAATTGCTGTGGTTATAGTGATAGCTCTGTTCTGTATATGTGCGATAAGAAAGCACAGGAGAAAAAAGGAGATTCTTGATGAATTTTAGATTCCGGTCACGGGGAGAGAGTTTATAAGGAGATAGATTGTATGGGGTGGATATGGCATTTGTGTCTTATGAATATGAAGAGAAGAAAGATCAGAACATTTCTCACCGTTCTCGGCGTGATGATAGGTGTTATATCGGTTGTAGCACTTCTGGCTGTGGGAATCGGAGTCAAGAACGAGATGATAGATTCTGCGGTTGCAAGTGGAAGTGTCAACCAGATAACGATATACAGTGAGACCGGAAGTAAGCATAAGGATCGAATGATAACGGACAGAACGATATCTACATTGACAGATCTTGCAAATGTGGATGGTTGTTATCCTCTGTATGAGGTGCCTGTGAGTATGAAGTATGGGGAGTATGAATACTTTGGCAATCTTGTGGGTGTGCCGGGAAATGAGCTTGATGGCTGGAGTCTGGCCTATGGGGAAAACAGCAATTCTTCACATGGGACACCTGAACTGATCTCGGGCGGCAGTGTGGGCAAAATGTTCTTCAATCAAAAGACATTTGACAGTTACGAGAAGAGAGAGAAGAAGAGTATTGCATCCCTTGTCGGAAAGAGATTTGACACGACCGTCGGATGGAGCGGTGAAAGTGACAGGATATTCAAACTGAAACTCGCCGGGGTTTTATCTGATGGAGATACGGATAACAGCTTTGACAATGCTTCTGCTGACACTTCTTATGACAGTGCAGTTCAGGATGAAGAGTCTGACGAATCGCTGGACATCTCTGACAGCTACAGCGAGAAGTCTCAGACGATATACTGTGATATGGATTCACTGAAAAGCCTGCTCAGAAAGGTCAGCGCCGATGGCAAGCTTTACGGTCAGCCGGTGGATGGCAATGGCAACAGCTACCATGAATTTGTCTACACATCAGCGGTGGTGATCGTAGATGATATAAATAACGTCGATGCGATGGTAAAAAAGCTTCAGGACATGGGGTATCAGACAGAGAATTCCAAGGAATATCTGGACACGATACAGAAGTACCTCAAGATGATACAGCTTCTTCTCGGCGGAATCGGAATGATAGCACTTATTGTGGCTGTCATAGGAATAAGCAACACCATGACGACCTCTGTATTCGACCGGGTAAACGAGATCGGTATATTGAAGGTCCTCGGCTGCGACATAGACGAGCTCAGACTTCTGTTCCTCATGGAGGCCGCAGTGATAGGACTTGTCGGAGGCGTCCTCGGAGTATTATCACTCCTACGGAGTGAGAATAGTGGTGAATAAAGCCGCCGTCTCCATGTTCAACCTTGCAAAAGGAACCCAGATAGCCATGATCCCATGGTGGCTTGCACTGGCCGGAGTCCTCGGCTCCGTGATCCTCGGAGTGGCAGCAGGCTATTTCCCAGCAAGATGGGCCTCAAAATTAAGACCAATAGACGCCGTGACAAGGAGGTAAAAGACCAAGGACATGGCTCGATATGGCTCGAATAAAGGATCGGTAAGCTGCCACGTTACTTTGTCGCTTTTTGAATGATATAGAATAAAAAAGTCCTATCAAAAAGTAAATTAGCCCGTACTCTGTAATGATATGGACCATCGATAGCGAAGACGCCTGATCTTTGACGCTTCTTGCCGAGGCGTAGGCAGCAACGACCTTATCGCTGCCGAAGCCGAGTGCATATAGAAGCAAGTCAAAGTTCAGGAAGTCGAGCGTGATGGATCCACATCCTTACAGTGTACGGGCTTCACTATCTCAAAGGACTTTTCGTCCGTCCTTATTTCCTGTTGGCTCTGTAGCGGAGAGTATGGTCAAGAATCTTCTTACGGATTCTGAATGACTTTGGTGTGATCTCCAGAAGCTCATCAGTGTCGATGAAGTCAAGAGCCTGCTCAAGACTCATCACCTTTGGAGGTGAAAGCTTGAGAGCATCATCTGATCCTGAAGAACGTGTGTTGGTAAGCTGCTTCTTCTTGCAGACATTGACCTCCATGTCTTCAGCACGAGGATTCTCACCTACAACCATACCGGCGTAAACCTGCTCACCAGGTCCGATGAACAGTGTTCCACGCTCCTGTGCGTTGAAAAGACCATATGTGATCGAAGTACCTGACTCGAATGCGATGAGTGATCCCTTTGAACGGTAGCTCATGTCACCCTTGTATGGAAGATACTCGTCAAATGTTGTGTTGATGATACCTGTACCCTTAGTAGCTGTCATGAAGTCACCGCGGAATCCGATAAGTCCACGGGATGGAACAGAGAACTCAAGTCTTGTGGTTCCATTTCCTGTAGGAGCCATTCCCTGAAGCTCACCCTTTCTCTGGTTCAGCATGTTGATGATAGTACCTGCAAATTCGTCAGGAACATCTATATAAGCGATCTCAAATGGCTCAAGCTTATGTCCGAGCTCATCTTCCTTGTAGATAACCTCAGCCTTACTTACTGCAAATTCATAACCTTCACGTCTCATGTTCTCGATGAGGACTGACAGGTGAAGCTCACCACGGCCTGAAACCTTGAAAGCCTCAGTTGTGTCAGTCTCCTCAACTCGGAGGCTGACATCTGTGTTCAGCTCTCTGAAAAGTCTCTCACGGAGATGCCTTGATGTTACGAACTTACCTTCCTTGCCTGCGAGAGGAGAGTCATTTACCATGAATGTCATGGCGATGGTCGGCTCAGAAATCTTCTGGAAAGGAATTGGGTCAGGATTCTCAGGGGAGCAGAGAGTATCACCTATCTGTACATCTGCGATGCCTGAAACAGCAACGATAGAACCTATCTGTGCTTCCTTAACCTCTATCTTGTTAAGACCCTCATACTCGAAAAGCTTTCCGATACGAACCCTCTCGAGCTTGTCCGGGTCATGCTCATTTACTATGACAAGATCCTCATTTACCTTGAGGACACCATTGTCGACCTTGCCGACACCGATACGTCCAACATACTCGTTGTAGTCGATTGTGCTGACAAGCATCTGTACACCTGCCTCAGGATCGCCTGTAGGAGCAGGAATGTAATCAATTATAGTGTCGAACAGAGGCTTCATGTCTGTGCCTGGCTCGGATGAGTCAAGTGTTGCATAACCGGACTTGGCAGAAGCAAATACAAATGGGCAGTCAAGCTGATCCTCATTTGCATCGAGCTCGATGAGGAGCTCAAGAACTTCGTCAACTACCTCGTCAGGACGTGCCTCAGGACGATCACATTTATTTACACATACGATAACTGCAAGATTAAGCTCAAGAGCCTTCTTCAGAACGAACTTGGTCTGTGGCATAGGACCCTCAAATGCATCAACAACGAGGATTACTCCGTTTACCATCTTAAGAACTCGCTCAACCTCACCGCCGAAGTCTGCATGACCCGGAGTATCAATGATGTTGATCTTGGTGCTTCCATATGTTACGGCAGTATTCTTGGAGAGGATAGTGATTCCTCTTTCACGCTCGATATCGTTGGAATCCATGACACGCTCAGCGACCTCCTGATTGTCACGGAACACACCGCTCTGCTTTAAGAGCTCGTCTACAAGTGTTGTTTTACCGTGGTCAACGTGGGCGATGATAGCCACATTTCTGATATCATCTCTTGTTATCTTCATAATTTTCACTCTTTCTTTCAAATTTAGTCTACTTTACAACGGTTAACATTCTAGCATAGTGAAAAAACCAATGCAATAATTATAATATACAAAAATGTTGTAAAAATGAGGGCAAATGGCGGAAAAATGATTATTTTGCAGCCGCTTTGAGCAGCATCTCTTTGAGTTCGTCAGGTGAGAACTTGTAATGAGAGTTGCAGAACTGGCAGTTGACCTCTATAGGCTCGCCCTCTTCAAGAAGACTTGCGATCTCTTTTTTGCCAAGGCTGAGTACCGCATTGTAGTATCTCTCCTTGCTGCAGTTGCAGTGCCACTCGGTAGGCAACTCATCGGTCACTACAACGTCATATCCTTCAAATACATCCTTGATGATGTCAAGAGGAGTCTTGCCCGCATCGAGGAGACTGGTGATAGAAGAGAACTCGTTAAGTCTCTTCTCAAGAACGTCTATGAGCTCATCCGATGCAAATGGCATAAGCTGTATGATGAAGCCGCCTGCCTGTTTGACGGTGTTGTCCTTCTCCATGAGAACACCAAGGGCAACAGATGTAGGAATCTGCTCAGATGTCGCAAAGTAATAAGTAAGATCTTCGGCAATCTCACCGGACACGAGCTGTGTCTGGCCGACATAAGGCTCCTTGAGACCGATATCCTTGATAACTGAAAGCACGCCGAGATCAAGTGCCTTGGCAACATCCAGCTTACCCTTGTCATTTGCGTGAAGGATAACGTTTGCATTGTTGACATATCCCTTGACTCTTGAATGTGCGTCTGCAGTTACGGTAAGTCCTCCGATCGGTCCGTTGCACTGGATCTGAAGTGTGAGTACGTCGGACTCGTTCTTGCACTGTGCTCCCATAAGTGCTCCTGCTGTGAGCAGTCTTCCAAGTGCGGCTGTAGCCACAGGGCTTGTGTTGTGGATAGATCTTGCAGTCTCCACGATATCTCTTGTTGTTCCGGCGAAGAATCTTACCTGATTGTTCGCCGCCATACCTCTTATTATATGATCGCTCATGTTGTATACCTCGCTATTCTATGTTGATTAGTTTTGTTACATTTTGAAATCTGTCCGGTTATCTCTATATATAATCGCATTATAATAATGATATATTGGACAATCTTCACCATTTTATATTATGAATGATGATAAGACAAGCCTATTCATAGTGTTTGTTATCTTGGTGTGTCTCCCTTGCAATCACGTATACCCTTTCACTGGAATCTGTGGCTGGCTGCCATGTAAATGCATCGTACATGGCGACGAGCTCCATGCCTGAGTCAGCAACGCATTTCCTCATGTCATCAAGGGTCAGGCCTCGCTGATAATGAAATTCCTGATACTTCCTGTATAGAGGACACTCATCATCCGGTTCAATGCCTGATTCTGGGTATTCTGGGAGAAACAGGCTGAGAGCCAGCTCATTTATATCGGTTTCCGTATCGTAGTAGTTATCCCAGATAAAGCTCACGTCGTCCCTGTCCTCGGCTATGGTGCTGTCGGCAACCACATCCTTGAAATAGTGGCGGGTCTTGAAGTCGCAGATAAATATGCCCTTTGATTCGAGATAGTTATTTGCCAGCCTGAATACGTGGGTTATGTCGGCAAGCTCCGTAAGATAGTTGATGCTGTCGCACACGCACACGATGGCATTCACCGTGCCGAAGAGCTCAAACTCCCTCATGTCCTGCATGAGATATAAGATGGATTCATGTACTGTATCCAGCTTTTTCTCATTTGCCACCTCAAGCATCTCATATGAATTGTCGATACCGATCATGTCATATCCTGCGTCCGCCAGCCTTTCCGTTATCTCTCCGGTGCCACATCCAAGCTCACATATGAGCCCTTCGTCCACTCCATATTTTCTCAAAACTTCTATTATATATGTGCACCAGTCATCATATGGAATGTTGTCCATCAGTTCATCATAGACACTGGCAAATACCTCATAAGCGTTCATGCTTCCTCCTTCAGCCTGCGCTGGTCAAATCTCTTGATAACAGTTTGAATTGTACCACAGCTTAAGTTTTATAGTAAACTGCAATAAATAATTATGCATAAAATTCGAATGATTGTTGAAGAAACTTAAAATAGCATTTATTATGTTACTGGGCAGAACAAATATAAAAATCAGAAAGAGGACAAGCAGAGATGGAATACTGGGATATTTACGATGTGAACAAGCAGCCTACAGGACGCACTATGAAGAGAAATGACTGGAATATGCAGCCGGGGGATTATCACCTCACAGTGCTCGGTGTGCTCCAGAACAGAGAGGGAAAGTATCTAATAACCAAGCGTGTCATGACAAAGGCGTGGGCAGCAGGCTGGTGGGAGGTATCCGGCGGCGGAGTGCAGGCAGGAGAGTCATCCATAGAGGCTGTCAGACGAGAGGTGATAGAAGAGACAGGCATAGACGTAAGTAATTTCGATGGAGGCTTGCAGTTTACATATAGGAGAGATAACCCGGATGAGAAGGACAACTACTTTGTGGATGTCTATAAGTTTACTGGAGATTTTTCGGAAATAGATATCAGGCCTCAGGAGGCGGAGACCGATGGTTTTAAACTGGCAACGCTGAATGAGATAAAAGAATATGCAGAGCAGGGAATCTTCCTTCATTATGACAGTATCAAGAAAGTGTTTGAATAAGCTGGGTTGCTTATACCAAAAAACAGTTTGAAAAACACAACATATATGCTAATATAGTTAAGATTAGAGAGGAATCGGGCGAAAAAGCGTTATAAAGCCTGAAAAGATAAATTTCAAGGAGGCATTTTCAAAAATGGCTGAGACATACAACCACAAAGTCGTTGAAGGAAAGTGGCAGAAGGTCTGGGATGACAACAAGGCATTTGCTGCTACAGATGATTATTCAAAACCAAAGTATTATGCGTTAGTTGAATTCCCATACCCATCAGGACAGGGACTTCACGTAGGTCACCCAAGACCATACACAGCGCTGGATATAGTGGCAAGAAAGAGAAGAATGCAGGGCTACAACGTTCTGTATCCAATGGGCTGGGATGCATTTGGTCTCCCTACAGAGAACTATGCGATCAAGAACAAGATCCATCCAAAGGAAGTAACCAAGACCAATGTTGCAAGATTCAAGAAACAGCTCCACTCACTTGGATACTCATTCGACTGGGACAGAGAGATCAACACAACTGATCCTGAATATTACAAGTGGACACAGTGGATATTCCTTAAGCTTTTCAAGGCAGGTCTCGCATACAAGAAGGAGATGCCTATCAACTGGTGTACATCATGTAAGGTTGGCCTTGCAAATGAGGAGGTTGTCAACGGCGTATGTGAGCGTTGTGGCAGTGAGGTTGTCCGCAAGGTTAAGTCTGAGTGGATGCTCAAGATTACAGATTACGCAGACAAGCTCATTGAAGGACTTGACGGCGTGGATTACATCGAGCGTGTAAAGGTTTCACAGAAGAACTGGATCGGACGATCAACAGGAGCTGAGGTAGATTTCTCAGTAAAGGGCAAAGAGGACAAGCTCCGCATATATACAACAAGATGCGATACATTATTCGGAGTAACATACATGGTTGTTTCACCAGAGCATCCAATCCTTGACAAGTACAAGGACGAGATCAGCAACTGGTCAGACATCGAGGCATACCGTGAGCAGGCAGCGAAGAAGAGCGACTTTGAGCGTTCAGAGCTTGCAAAGGATAAGACTGGTGTATGCATAGACGGACTCACAGCCATCAACCCTGTAAATGGCAAGGAGATTCCTATATACGTATCAGACTATGTACTCATGAGCTACGGAACGGGTGCTATCATGGCGGTTCCTGCACATGATGACAGAGACTGGGAATTTGCAAAGAAGTTCGGACTTCCACTCATCCAGGTTGTTGCAAAGGATGGCGAGGAAGTAGATATAAATGAGGCTGCATTTACAGACGTGGCAACAGGAGTGCTCATCAACTCAGATTTCCTCAACGGCCTTGAGGTAAAGGATGCAAAGGAGAAGATGATCAAGTTCCTTGAGGAGAAGGGTATAGGTCAGGCAAAGACCAACTACAAGCTCCGTGACTGGGTATTCTCACGTCAGAGATACTGGGGCGAGCCAATTCCTATCGTTCACTGCGATAAGTGTGGTTATGTTCCAATCGACGAGAGCCAGCTTCCACTTCTCCTTCCGGAGGTTGACAGTTACATGCCGACAGACAATGGTGAGTCACCACTTGCAGCTATGACAGACTGGGTAAACACCACATGTCCATGCTGTGGCGGCCCTGCAAAGAGAGAGACGGATACTATGCCACAGTGGGCTGGATCATCATGGTATTTCCTCAGATATACAGATCCTCACAACACAGAGGCTCTTGCAAGCAAGGAGGCACTCAAGTACTGGCTTCCTGTTGACTGGTACAACGGAGGAATGGAGCATACAACACTCCACCTTCTGTATTCAAGATTCTGGCACAAGTTCCTGTACGATCAGGGCGTAGTTCCTACACCAGAGCCATACCAGAAGAGAACATCACATGGTATGATCCTCGGTGAGAACGGCGAGAAGATGAGTAAGTCAAGAGGCAACGTTGTAAATCCTGACGACATCGTAGATGTATATGGTGCAGATACACTTCGTACTTACGAGATGTTCATCGGAGCATTTGACCTTGCAGCTTCATGGTCAGAGGATGGTGTCAAGGGATGTAGAAGATTCCTCGACAGAGTATGGAAGCTTCAGGACAGTGTGACAGACGAGAAGGGCTACTCCAAGGATATGGAGACCAAGATGCACCAGGTTATCAAGAAGGTTTCAAATGACTTCGAGAACCTGAAGTACAACACAGCTATCGCAGCCATGATGGCACTTCTCAACGACTTCTACAAGAAGGGAAGCGTTACAGCAGATGAGTTCAAGACACTGCTCATCCTGTTAAACCCTGTTGCACCTCATATCACAGAGGAGCTGTGGTCAGTAAAGAACTATGGCGGATATGTATATCAGCAGATATGGCCAGAGTTCGATGAGGCAAAGACAGTAGAGTCAACAGTAGAGATCGCTGTACAGATCAACGGTAAGACTAAGGCAACACTTGCGATCGGCAAGGAGGATCCAAAGGATGAGGTTATCGCAAAGGCTAAGGAAGTGATCGCCGACAAGCTCACAGGTAACGTTATCAAGGAGATCTATGTTCCTGGACGTATTGTGAATATTGTTATGAAATAAAAAACTATAAACATGAGAAAGCCACATGGAGAAAAATCCATGTGGCTTTCTTGATGTTAAATATATATCGGATTATCATTTATTTCAGATAAGGCAGCAGATTCTTGAGTGCGCTGTATGCACTGTCACGTTTGTACAGCGGTATCGATTCCACCAGTCTGTCAAGATCGTCATGAGTGATATAATCCTTGTTCTCGGGGGTGGTGGCCGGTTCCTTTCCGAACACCAGAAAATCCAGTGGCGCATCAAGAACAGTTGCGATATTGGCAAGAGTATATATACTCATACTTTTGTATCCATGTTCCAGCTCATACACATAATGAGGAGACACTTTTATTTTCTCGGCAAGCTGTTCCTGAGTAAGATTATGAGCCTTTCTCACATTTCTTATCCGCAATCCCAAGTCAAAGATATCTATCACAATAACCTCCATCTTGCTGAAACAATATCTATCAGCTACATTTTATGCAAATAGTATCTGCCAATAACGGTATCGTCAGCCAGAAACTATCAGGTACAAAAATGTGAAACTATAGCTAATAGCTACAAAAATGAAATTGTGTTACATTCAGTGAAATGCATTTTTTACAGCATGGACTTTATCATATTTATCTTTTGTTTTTCCTGTGGAGACATGCCTTCGCTCAGAACATCCAGAACGATCTCGGACTCGGATCTGCTGAAGGAGAGATCCCTTTTTTGCAGTTCTTTGTTGATCTCCATTAGCTGGGGGAGCATCTGCTCCGGAGTCATGGTGGACTGGGAGTTGGATAATCTGAGAAGAATTTCCCTTTTTAGCGGATGCATGTTTTTTAGTCTTGGGTCATTTTGAAGATTCATGTTTAATATCCCTCCATATCATATTTTTCAAACAGGTCTTTGACGGAGCTGTATATATCCTGGGATGACTGGGATTCAGTGTTGTCGTAGTTTTCTTCGCCCTCTGTTTCAGAGGCAGTTCTGCTTTGATAGTGCCGGTACAGAGAATCCGTGGATTGCTGTGTGTTCATGGCTTCCATGGTCTTCATCATATCTATGGCTTTTTTCATGCTGGCAAACTGGTCCCTGATATCGGGAAATCCACACCCGGCAAGGGATGACAGTATATCATCCTGATTGTTTATATCTTTGTGGAGTCCACAGGAGTTTACATAATTTGTATCGCGCAGAGCATTCAATATGGTCTGAAGTTCCATGATCTTTATGTACATTGCCAGAGGAGCTTTCATACGGTCATCCACAAATGGGAGAATTGCCTCCATTATGAACAGGCGGTCATCTTTTATTAAGTTGTCCAGTGGATGATGGAAGTTGCCATTAAACATATGAAGCTCCGTTTCATGCAGTGATCACTTGGTAAGACAGCTATACTATATTCTATTGATTTTTAGTAAAAAAAATACCAGCAGAATTGCTTCTGCTGGCCACTTTCTGTGGATACCGGACAGCCTTTCTGCCCGATATCCCGTTTATGGATAATGGTGAATCCGCTGTTAGCAGCAGCCGCAATCATTGCCGCCGCAGCCACCGCAGCCACATCCGTTGTTATTGCCACAGCCACCGCAGCAGAATAAGAGAAGGATGATCCAGATGCAGCTATTGTCATTGCCACAACCGCTGTTAAAACCGAAACCATCGCCGCCGCAGCCACCGCAGCAGAGGAGAAGGATGATGATCAGAGTGCAACTGTTGCATCCACATGAACCTCCGCAAGAAAGTCCATTTCTGCCGCCACAGCCACAACCGCCACAGGCACACTGTGTTGCTGATAAATCACTCATGGTAAGCCTCCATTATTTTGTTCATGGTTTAACATATTCGCATGAACATGATGTGTTACACATTTGTTCAAAAAATATTTTGTTTCATTTAAGATATCTAAAATGTGTTATAAAGCCGCCTTAAGGCATCCAATTCGATGTTCTAAAAACAGATTTACTATGCTATAATAAGCGCAGGTACGCTGAGAATCAGCGTAGGAAGTTTGGAAGGAAAACGATAAAAAAGGACAGGGGGAAGATAACTTGCTATATCGTTGTGTGAATTGCGGGGGTAACGTAGTGTACGACCCTGCGAAGAAAAAGATGGTCTGCCTTAGTTGCGGGGGAAGCGACTGTCAGGAACTGGTTCCATCACAGGAGCCTGTAATATGTATAAACTGTGGTTCACAGATACCTTACACGGAGTATCAGTCTGCGGGAAGATGCCCTTCATGTGGAACATATCTGCTCAGGGATGACAAAGTAAATTATCCGTATGGGGCTGATGTGATACTTCCTTTTAAGATATCAAAGCATGAGGCTGAGGAGAAGCTGAGGAATGAATTTGGTAAAAAGCTATTTATACCGGGAACATTCCTTTCACAGAAGACGCTTGAGGCGCTTAAGGGAGTGTATGTCCCATTCTGGATGTACGATTATGATTCGGATGTGGCTTATGAGGCCATAGGAACAAAGGTCAGATCATGGACGTCTGGAGACAAGAGATATACAGAGACTTCATATTTTGATGTCGGAAGAAGCCTGCATGTGAATTATGAGGGCATACCGGTTGATGCATCCATAGCCATGGAGGATGGAATCATGGATCTCATGGAGCCGTACAACTACAAAGAGCTCATGCAGCATGACAACAAGTACCTCTCGGGATTCGATGCGGAGACTTACAATATGCCGCCGAATGAGGTGGAGCCGAGGGCTCAGGCAAAGGCGGAGAAGGCAAACAGAGATTGGGTGAGAAGCACCACAACCGGATATTCATCACTTACAAATGAGAGATTCAGAAACAACAACAGACTCACGGGAACAAAGTTCGGACTCATGCCGGTGTGGGTATATGAGTACCGTTTCCAGGGCAAAAACTATAAGTTCTATGTCAACGGACAGACTGGAAAATGTGTCGGAACAGAGCCGAAGAGCATGAGTAAGGCAGTTGGACTTACCGCACTTTTGTTTGGCGCAGCATTTGTATTGCTTGATGGCTTGTCTATGTTATTGGGGGTGTTGTAAATGAATGCAGTAAAGAAATTTATCGTGGCAATGCTCGTGGTACTTGGACTTGGAATAGTGTTCTTTATAGGATACTTTGTGAAATCAAATGCCAATCTCAAGCATGACGCCAGAAATAATACAGAATGTAAGACAAATGAGAGAGTGTTTGACTATGCAGATGAGCTGTCTGATTCGGAGGAGGAGACTCTCCGCGGGGAGATAGCAGAACTGGAAGATAAAGTGGGTATGGACTTTGTTGTCGTTACCATGGATCAGTACACAGATCTGTCAGAATATGATGCCGATGCAGTTTCATATGACATAGAGTCTAACACAAAGAATATAGCAGAGAAGATCTGTGATTATTACAGATTCGGCTGGGAAGAGTGGCCTGCAGGAACATATCTTGACGGCAGGGATGCCAGCACAAGCGTAGTTATAGTTGCCAACTGGCAGGAGAACGACGGATATGTTTATCTGTGCACAGCCGGCAAGGCGAAGAAGAGAATAAGTGATTCCAAGGCGACATCCATAACGGAATACGGTGGAAAGATACTCAGATCGGATACTCTTGGAGCATTTGAGAGAATGATGTCAAGAACAGAGACGGCTATGAAGAGCAGCACAGGAGGATTAAAGTTCCTGTCACCATTTATATGCTTCCTTGTATCTCTGGGAGCAGCCATCGCATTCTGCATCGTGAATCTGTCGAAGAAAGCAGGAAAAGAAACCACAACAGCTTCTACATACAGCGATGGAAATGCCAAGGAGCTTGACAGAAGAGATATATTTATACGTAAGGAAGTAACCAGCGTGACTATCCAGAGCAGCTCAGGAGGTTCTGGTGGATCAGGCGGTGGCGGTGGTCATGGCGGTGGCGGAAGCCATTTCTAAAAATCTGACCGTACGCGGGAAAGACATATTATGAAGAACAGGAAGTTTGAAAGTTATATTCTAAAAAACAGAATACCCGGGATCATTCTATCACTGATCATGGTGGGATGCATGATCATCATGGCGTGGCATTTCAGTCTGCCGGACAGGATAAGGAGCAGGACATACAGAAGTATAGCTGATGTGGAATCCAGGGCGAATCCGAACGACAGGGATGTGACGATAACCGTGGATCGGGCGGATTATATAGGATACGATTATTATGTGGATTCTGAGAGGCAGGGCAGGTACTACTACTGTCAGCAGGATGGCAGATATGCCATCCTGCTCATCAGGAGTAACGAAGATGTACTGCTGAATTATACGCTGAGAGGCAGAGTAGTCTCTGCGGATGATGTGTATACATCGATAGTTGATGGCCTTGCACAGGACATGGGGATACCATCCCAGCAGCTTGAGAGCAAGGTATATCCACTCATAATAAGTGAGGTGGATTTTCCGAGGATCTATTATAATATGATGCTGCTGGTTCTTGTGCTGACGGCTCTGTGGGCGTTATATAATATAGTCAGATGTATATACAGTGTGTGCTGTCCATGGAAGGTGTCAGGAATGCAGGTCGTATCGGGCGGAAAGGCAGACAGGAATACTGTCAGGGATATAGATGAACAGCTCAGATACAATCTCTACTATGATCAGGATGGTATAGCCATAACAGACAAATATCTGGTATATCACGGAACCTGGCATACGGATGTGGTGGAACTCAGCACCATAGAGACGTTCAAGAAGCTCAGAACATCGGCGAATATAGGGCCGGCAGACAAAAAGATATACAAACTACTCATGGTGGATGTGGATGGCGTGACATATGAGCAGGACTTCAAGACGGAGGCTGCCATAGATGAAGCATTGTCATATCTGAGAGATTCAGGGAAAAAATAAAACAGTATATGCGGTTCGTTATCAAACGGATCGCACATACTGTTTTTGTTTTGCCTATTGTACTGTGCAGACTATACGTCAAGCTTGTCCTGATCGGAGAGCACTGATGGATCCTCAGATACATCTGAAAGTCCCATGTACTCATCGCCGATTACCTCTGATGTCTCAGCAGCAGCGGCATTTGCAACGGCACCAGTTGCCTCGGCGAGAACATCCTCAGCCTCAGCTACGGTCTCGGTTACGGCCTTTGCGGTTGTCTCATCCGGAATATCCGCTGTGGCTTCCGGGGTTACAACATCCTCGGTTGCGGCTTCTTCGGATGTGGTTTCTTCTGCTCCGGTGGTGTCTTCGTGAAGTGTGAAATATTCACGGTCGCCATCTTCGGTGGAAGCAGCTTTTTCCTTAACCTTGTCCTTGAGCTTGTCATATGTGTCGGATACTGTATTCTTTGCTTTCTGGACTGTCTCGGAATCTTTTACTTTATTGTAGGTATCCTTGATCGTATCCTTTGCCTTTTGGACTGTCTCAGAGTCCTTTACCTTGTGGTATGTTTCAGAGTCCTTGATCTTTTTGACTGTCTCGGAGTCCTTTACTTTGTGGTAAGTATCTGTAGCTGTGGCTTTTGCCTTCTTTACAGTATCATTGTTCTCAACTGTCTGGTAAGCTTTCGTTGTCTTGATCTTGTCTTTGAATAAGTAGCAGACACTTCCTGCAGCGGCAAGAGTGAGCGCCATTTTTGCCAATTTGTTCATGATAAAAATCTCCTTCCCATAGAATATAACCTGTCCATTTATTTTAATATGTATTCGTGTCAAATGCAATAAGTGTGGTGGATTGATTCACAGGAATTAATATTTGCGAATGATATACCGTGTATGATATATTCATCTATAATGGAATGGATATGTGGAGGTAAAATGGAACATGAATAATAGTGGACAGGATTACAACAAAGAAGAACAGGCGATAAAGGCACTTCAGAAAAACTATTTTCTATGTGCGGCACTCACACTGGCAGTGGGAGTTGGAATGCTCGCATTTACATCATATAAGGTGATCGGAATAATATGCATCGTGCTGTGTGTGGTATTTGGGGTAATGGGTATCGTGCTCGTTGTCAAGCCGGACATGATAGATGTATCAGAGGATGGTGTGATGTCATATAAGAAGAAGGACAAGCCGGACAAAAAGTAAATATATTGTTTTTTATGAAAGGACGATAACATGAACGAATACAAGGACGAAAGGGACATTTTGGAGAAGGACATCAAGACGCTTGAGGGGAAGTCTGCAACGTATTCAGGGGTTAGATTTGTGATGTTCCTTGCAGCTCTGGCAGGGCTGATAATAGGCATATATGACAACAGAGTGACAGTGCTGATCCTGGGAATAATAGCCGCTGTGGCATTTGTCGCAATGGTGTTTATCCACGGAAAGCTTAGTGAGGAGCTGGAATATAAGAAAGCCAAGTCGGAGGTGCTCAGGAGGTATATAGAGAGATTCGGCGACGGCTGGAAGAAGTTTGAGGACAACGGTGCGCAGTATCTCGGCGATGACGATCTGGTTGCAAGGGATATGGACCTTCTTGGACAGAGCTCTCTGTATCAGTTTATCTGTGTTGCGGGAACCGAGGAGGGAAAAAGGGCTCTCGCCGAGAGTATACGCGATCCGAAGTACGATATAGCAGACATAGAGGAGCGCCAGGAGGCGATAAAAGAGCTCACTTCAAAGAGAGAGTTCTCGATGGATTTTGAGACCCTCGGTGTGAAGACCGGAATGGGCAAAAAGAAGAAATATACCGCGGATGAATTTGTGGCATACTGCAATGGCGATGACCATATACCTGCGGTGTTCAACATATTGAGATTTTTACTGCCGGCGATAACACTGGTGGCATTTATACTTGGAATAATGGGTGAGATAAACATAGGCTGGACGCTTGTCTCATTCTTTGTTGTGCTTTTGTTCTCCTGGCTTTTTGGCGGAGTTGCGGGTCAGGCTGTCATGCCGATGATCTCATTTGGCTATGTGATAGAGGACTATATAAGAATGTTCGAGCTGATCTCCGGGGAGAATTTCGACAGTGAACTTTTAAATGATATCAAATCGCATCTGTCAAATGACTCTGGTGCCCTGGCGGCTATAAGAAAACTGAGGACGATAAGTGCGGCGTTCAATATCAGATACAATCCTATAGTTCATCAGATACTGTGTGGACTTATAATGTGGGACTTCCACATAGGCAGGATGATGGACAAATGGAAACAGAAGAATGGACAGAGCGTTGAGGGCTGGATAAAGGCTGTCTCTGATATGGAGGAACTCATGTCATTTGCTGTCCTTTCAAGAACGAGGGAAGTGAGCTATCCACAGGTCGGCGCAAATGCCAGAGTGCATGTCACCGCCAGGGATATGAGACATCCTCTGATAAGCCCTGATACAGTCGTGGCAAATGATGCGGACTTCAAGGGCGGTGCCACGATAATAACCGGAAGTAATATGTCCGGAAAGACGACTTTCCTCAGAACACTGGGTATAAATCTGGTGCTTGCATATGCGGGCGCTCCAGTGTGTGCGGGCTATATGGAGGCTGACAGGATGAGGATATTCACATCCATGAGGGTGACCGATGATGTCAGCAATGGAATATCAACGTTCTATGCAGAGATACTCAGGATAAAGACGATGGTTGAGTACAGAAAAGAGAACAGACCTATGCTCTGTCTTATAGATGAGATATTCAAGGGAACAAATTCTGCTGACAGAATAGTGGGAGCAACACAGGTCATCAGAAAGCTTGCGGGAGCGGGTTCAATGACACTGGTATCGACACACGATTTTGAGCTGTGTGATCTCAAGGCGGAGGACGGAACACCTGCTGCGAACTATCATTTCGAGGAATATTACGAGGGAGACCAGTTGAAATTCGACTATAAGAAGAAGGATGGCAGGTGTACCACGACAAATGCCATGGCGATACTTCACATGGCAGGACTCGACTGATGCTGAAAAATGGCATTATCTGGCATAACAGTAAAAATGCACAAAAAATGCGATTTTTTTAGTGCTATAATTTTTGGGTAATTATGCACAATGACAGTTATCAGTAATAACCAAAAACTTTGTTGAATGATTTTACCAAATATGTTATATTTGGAGTAGTGATTTGAGGGGAATAATACAAGAATATTCGTAAGCCAGACATACGAAAACAAAAGGAGGTAGACATATTATGTTACCAGCAAATATAGGACAGGCAGGGGATAACGCATTATCAATAGCGGCATCCAGTAATAAAGGAACACTTATTCGTTATCTGAATGATCAGGTTGAGGACGGATTCTATACATTGGTTATAGACAGCCTGAAGGATTCTAATTTTGATCTGTCGACCATGACAGTGGATGACGAGGTTCGTGCTCAGTGTACAAAGCTGTATGAGCTTGCAGAGTTTGTAGACTTCAATATAAAGGCGACCGGACACTATGCGATCGAAGAGTGGATAGAGCCTTTATTCAGATTTGTATATGGTGATATTGACCCTACCGATATAGATGCGCCTGTATCAGCTACAGGTGTTTATCGTTACAGTGTATGGCTGCTGTATCTCTTACAGCTTGAGAAGATCCCAGAGTGCATGAGACTGATCGGGGATAAGATCGCTCCACTTCTCATCAACATTTCATACCAGATACTTGAGGATGATGACAGACCAAAGAACTTTGACAAGGCTCTGCTCGGATACCTGGATTTGATCAATGTGGTTATGGAGATGGATATCTCAGCCAAAGACATAGGATCTGATTCATATATCAACAACCTCGAGGTACTTTATGATTACGTCATCGAGGATGCACATGCACCTAACGATTACAAGATACAGTTATCTATCAATCTCTTCTCTATCTACATTGCGAACAAGCAGTATGAGAAGGCATTCCAGTTCTACGGACTGAACGCAGAGTACATACCTATAGATAACCTGTCAGTATACTCCAACTTCAAGGAGCTCATCAAGAATGTCACAAGCACAGAGGCAGCAAAGATCCTCAGCAGCAAGGTGGCTTCAGAGATCTCCAAGCAGGAGGTATACAACAAGAGGATAGATTCACTGCTTAATGAGACCTGCGCATTTACCAAGAAGGTATATCAGGCCATCGAGAATGAGCCGGAGGTCAAGAAGGTACTTCAGACACTTGGTTCAGGAGCACAGCTCAGCGGACGTCAGAACATTCCTGAGGGAGCATATGAGTACAACAAGCTCTTCATAGAGTGTGGAATCAAGGCATATGTTAACTCTGATATAACACAGAAGTCATATGAGGAGAAGTATGAGAGTCTGGAGATCCTCTCCAAGGCACTCAATGTACTGTTTGAGGGATACAGCTTGTATGAGGTATCGAACAAGATCGAGGATCAGTACATAGAGCTCACATGGTGTTGCAACTTCCTGAACGCCAATCCTTCAATGCTGAAGGCATTCTTCAGTGTAAAGGAGAAGGTAAAGGTATTTGATGTCAGAAAGAAGTCAATTGTTGAGAAGAACAACAAGAACAAAGAGGTTTACTCAATGCTTGACAATAGACAGAAGATCCTTCTGTTCATGGCTGCTGAGGATATGGTCGTTAACGGACTCAACAGTACCAAGAAGATGGTTCTTGCATCAAGCTACGATATCAACACAGCCAAGAAGTACCTGCATGAGACATATGTCAGAACAGCTCTTCCTGAGAAGTATAAGGAGGAAAATGAGCAGGGTGGCGGTGGTCTCTTCGGTAAGAAGCAGCAGGCTATGCCGGCTGATCTGGTATCACTGTGTAAGGTAGCTATTGTTGAGGAGATGCTGTGCAAGTCAGAGTACCTGTACCATCAGCACACTCTCAAGGGAATAGACAAGCCATCAAACGAGGAGATGACATACTCTGTAGCATGTCTGATCAAGTGTATCAACCATATGATCAACAAGAAGAGCAAGGCTGCTGCAGCTCCTAACAAGAAGGTCATCATAACCAAGACAGGTAAGGTTATAGAGCTCAACGATGAGTCAGGACAGGCACTAGAGAAGCAGGAGTCAGGAATCATCGAGGCTATAGACAATATAGTTGTCCAGCTCAAGGATAAGAGTGAGAGCAACGTCAAGTATGTAAAGGATTACATTGAGGATCTTATGAATACACTCATGAAGTACAACTGGGATATGAATGTACAGCTTGATGAATTCTCAGGTGAGGAACTCAGAAACAAGGCCTTCCTTGTTATCAAGAAGCTCAACTATGATCTTCTCAAGTAATCTGATATTACAGGACAATTAAAAATATCAATATATTATGTGAAAAGCACCGGAACAAACTATAAGTTTGTTCCGGTGTTCTTTTTAAGGGTGGAAAAATATAGTTGTATATGCTAGAATAGGTTGGATTTAATAAAGATATAAGATCAGGAGGATAAGAAATGGCAAAATTCATCAAGACACCGGTAAAAGGTATGTGTGATCAGCTCCCGGCTGATATGAGGCTTAGAGAGCATGTGCTTTCAATGATCAAGACAAGTTATTCCAGATTTGGATTTACACAGATAGAGACTCCTGTTATGGAACATATAGAGAATCTTACAAGCAAGCAGGGCGGTGACAATGAGAAGCTTATCTTCAAGGTGATGAAGAGAGGCGCAGACCTTGCGAGAGCCATCGATGCAGGTAAGGGAGAGTTGGCAGACAGCGGACTCAGATACGATCTTACACTTCCACTCTCAAGATATTATGCGAACAACAAGGAGCAGCTTCCAAGCCCATTCAAGGCACTCCAGATCGGACCTGTATTCCGTGCGGATCAGCCACAGAAGGGACGATTCAGAATGTTCACCCAGTGCGATATAGATATACTTGGTGACAATACAAACCTTGCGGAGATAGAGCTTGTGGCAGCCACATCCGATATGCTCTCAAGAATATTCTCTGAGGTGGGAATAACAGATTTTACTATCCACATCAACGACAGACAGATACTCCGTGGTGCTGCGAAGAATGCGGGATTTGCAGAGGAAGACATTGCTTCAATACTCATCAGCCTTGACAAGTATGACAAGATAGGTCTGGATGGCATAAGAGCAGAGCTCACAGAGAACGGATACGACGCAGAGATGGTGGACAAGTATCTTGAGATATACCAGAACCTTGGAGATATGAGCTGCGCTGAGTTCTGTAGGGACATAGACGCTGAGTGCCTTGATCCAAAGGTTATAACCAATATGGACGAGATCATATCAAGTGCAAAGACCATGGTTGCAGATGGCGTAAAGATCGTATTTGACCCTACTCTTGTGAGAGGTATGGGATATTACACAGGACCTATTTTTGAGGTTACAATAGATGACTACAACTTCTCCATCGCCGGCGGCGGAAGATATGACAAGATGGTTGGAAACTTCTGTGGACAGGATGTCCCTGCAACAGGATTTTCAATAGGTTTTGAGAGAATAATCACCATACTCAAGGACAAGCTTGAGAATGGATACAAGATAGATTCTGACAACGTGGCTATCCTCATTCACAAGGATGTGACACTGGACAAGAAGCTTGAGATCTTCAAGGAGGCAAAGGAACTTCGCCAGGCAGGTAAGACAGTGACTATCCAGATGATGAGAAAGAACATGAAGCAGCAGATAAACATGCTGGAGTCAGAGGGATACACAGAGTTCAAGAAGGTGTACAACGACTAACATACGTTCTGTGGATCACACAGATGTGTAACATCATGACAGAACGTATATGTTACTGAGATATTTAATAAAAGGCTGTATTCACATATCAGGCAGATATGTGAATACGGCCTTTTGTGTTGCGTTATGAATAACAGAAATTATCTTACCATGCCATGCTTTTTCCTGAAGTAGAAAATAAACGGCTTTTCAATGATCCTCTTGAGGGTGATCTGTATCTCCTCGTGGCTTGTGTCTATAGGCTTGACAAGGATAGTGTGTATGCCAAGGCTGGCACTTCCGATGATGTCAGTGTAGATCTGGTCGCCCACGGCGATCGTGTTGTCTATGTTGCAGCCTATCTCGTTCATGGCACGGATGTAGCCCTTTTTCGATGGTTTGCCGGCTTTGAATATGTAATTCACCTTCATCTTTTTGTTGAAAGCGGCAACCCTTGGCTCCTTGTTGTTGGATACCAGACATACCTTGAAGCCCATGGCCTTGAGCTGTTCCATGAGCTGGATCGCTCTGGATGTGGCCGGCTCATTATGTCTCACAAGAGTGTTGTCTATGTCGAACAGTATACCTCTGTATCCCATGTCGTAATACTTTTTGAAATCTATCTTGTATGTGGATGAATAGTATTCATCCGGCAAAAATCTGATCATAGATATCCTCCCAGTTTGTTGTCGATTCATTATACCACAGGTGGACAGACAGTTGTATAAACACTTAATAAAATAATAAAATACCATATCCCGTCACTTTTATGTTTTTAATTTGTGGCAAAACATGTATAATAAAAATGATTAAGTTCAGATATAAGTAAAAATGATGATGGGCATATCAGATATGTATGCCAGTTTGCATATTGGATTAAGAACTTATATAGAATGAGGTGTGGGATATTGCACAGGGCGTATGTTCTAAGAAAAGAAAATAATAAATATATGCTGGATGTTATCAGTCCGTATGAAGCACTGTACAGTTCTGTATTTGGGGTGCAGGCGGATACGCTGTCCTATTCACAGGATGGTATGTGCAGGCGGATGTTCGATGAACTCATAGACAAACTGAATTACAGGGAGAAGATAGTGATAGATAAGCTCTATGGCTACAGACATGACAGATGCAGTGTGCCGGAACTTGCCTGTGAGCTGGAGACCGATGAGGAAGGTGTGAACAGTCTGAAGAACAGTGCGCTGGACAGACTGAGGGATCCGGATAATTACAAATATCTGGAGAAACGGTGGTATTCAGGAACGGATATAACCAACACTGAGTACGAGCTTGATTTCAGGAGAAAGCTCAGAGCGGAGCTTCAGAGATATCTGGCCGGTCAGAAGTCAGATATTGACATTTTAAGTGCGATAATGAGGAGAAATAAGATCTCTGTACAAAGGATATACAGGAATGTGCAGGCGGCAGCTACGGATCAGGGACGGTTTGAGACCTCTATATCAGGGAAGAAGAGTATAGATGATGCTGTAAATGAGCTGAAGGCGTTCAAGATAGCTGCACGTCCTGTTGAGAGCATCAGGAAGAAAAAGTCTGTAAGGGGAAATGTAGAGACCGTGCTCATAACAAATGATGGGATTGAGCAGGCGTATAAATACAGCGGACTCAGCGATGAGGATATAGCGGAGTGCGTGTGTCATGTACTGACGGACAGTGACGAGGGACATGGCTGTATACTTGACTTCAATATGTCAGATGGACTTATGGGACTCCTGTTGCTGAAGGGCTATCTGTATCTCGACAGTCTCATGGAGGACAGAGACAGGATATTGGCGGAGCTTCAGAGTGGAGGCTTTCAGACTCAGGCGGAGGAATTTGCAAAATTTGCGGACAAGGCGGAGATATACATAGCGGATAAGACGCACACGTCCATGACGTTTATTGTTGTGCCGGAGGCTGTTGCGCTTCGAATATATGAGGATAGGCCGGTGGATTACCATGAACTGCTGTCCTGCGCGGAGGAGACGGACAGGGAGTTTGCGGTCATGCTCATAAGAAATGAGAAGAAGGAATTTGCTGACTTTTCGGGACTTACGGTCACCGATGCTGCAAAGCGAAGGCTCAGCGTATTGCAGAGAGACAATGAACATGCAGATGCGGTGTGATATATATTGACTTTAGGAGGAAAAACGATGGGATTGATAGCGGTCAATATCATAGGCTTGATAATGTTCATACTGGCAATAGTAATGTTTGTGCTGGCTGACAGTATGGTGGGAATAGCTATAGGTGTTGCGATCAGTGTAGTGTGGCTGACATTCACCATAACAGCAAATGTACATATACTCAAGGGAAGACGCTCGACGGAGAAGCTCAAGGACAGTGCCAGGGGACATTTGTTTGATGCACAGATAGAGAGACTCAACAGACAGTATGAGAGCATAATGTCCAGGGAGGAATACTTCCAGGAGAATGTGGAGGAGGGCAGTGGTATCCGCAATCTGTACGAGGATATAAAGCAGCAGGCACAGAGCAACATGGACAGTGCCATAGGCTTTATACAGACATACGATTATTACACTAGACCCCAGCCGGTATACCTCGACAATCTGTGCAGACAGGGCGACGAGCTGGTGAGAAAGTTCAATATTCTGGTGGAGAAGATGGTTGATATTGACACCAACCTGAGCTCGCTGGATATGAAATATGTGGATGATGTCATAGAGTGCATGAATGGCATGAGGCAGGATGTCCACAGTCAGGGAATGTAAAAGGAGGAAGAAATGGATAAGAGGACAAAAGGATTAGTGGTAGTCGGAGTGCTGGTGATAATTGCGATGATCGCGGTCATTATCGGAATAGTCGGCAGGAAGGTTATCAACATAGCAGGCGGTGGAAATGGAGGATCATCAAGATCGGATATGACTCTTGATGAGTTATATGCAGATCTCGATGTAAGCGAAGCGACCCCTGTAAAGGGTACGGTCACTCTGGACACTCCGGATCTGTATGCGGAGCTGCCTGAGATAGACAAATATCCACTGGCAGTTGAGGGCAATGGAGACATAGATATAGAGATATTTACATCAGGTGAGAAGGCGGGAAAGGACAACGACTCATGGCTTATAGATGTTGCAAATTCCTTCAACGGTTCTGGTGTGAAGACAGCGGACGGCAAGTCGGTATCGATGAGCGTGAGATCAGTGCCATCCGGTACAGCCGCTGACTATATCATTTCCGGCAAATATCTCCCGGATCTGTACACCCCGAGCAACACCCTGTTCGGAGAGTATGCGATGTCGAACAGCGGCAGCCTTGAGCTTTACGCGGACAGACTGGTTGGAAATACAGCGGGAATCCTTGTGAAGAAGGACAGCGGTTACACTACTGCTGCCGATGCCATAAAGGCCGTTCAGGACAACAAGATCACCATGGGATACACGAACCCACAGACAAGTGCCACAGGACTTAACCTCCTGCTCACGCTGCTTCAGGACGGCGAGGATAACTTTACAAAGTTTAACTCAAACATACCATACGTTGCATATACAACACAGCAGATGAGAGATAGTGCATCAAACGGAACACTCGATGCTATGCTGTCAGAGTATCAGGCATATATCAATGACAGCAATCTCGTGTCAATGTATGATTTCATTGCATTTGGCGTGAGACATGACAATCCTGTATACATATGTAACAAGTCGGGAAAGTCTGCATCAGAGCTTGAGGCCATACAGCTCGTTGTGGATTACTGCAAGAGTGATGATATGCAGACGATCGCGACAAAGAAGGGCTTCAATGCCAACGATGATTATACTGCGACGGAAGAATTCTCCGGTGCACAGGTCACACAGGGACTCAAGACATACAAGAAGACAAAGGATAATGGCAAGGACATCATCGCGGTGTTTGTTGCGGACTGCAGCGGTTCCATGGACGGAGATCCTATGAACCAGCTCAAGAACAGTCTGACAAACGGTGCGCAGTATATCAATGACAACAATTATGTTGGGCTTGTCAGCTACTCAAGCTCAGTTACAGTGGAGGTTCCGATCGCCCAGTTTGACCTGAACCAGAGATCATATTTCCAGGGATCGGTCAACAATCTGATGGCTTCAGGCGGAACGGCTTCGTATGATGCCGTTGTGGTTGCGATGAAGATGATAACCGATGCAAAGGCAGAGCACCCGGATGCAAAGTGTATGCTGTTCCTTCTCAGCGATGGATATGCCAATGTGGGATATTCCATGGATGAGATAACAAGTGCGCTCAGACAGTCGAACATACCTGTATACACAATAGGTTACGGCGGAGATGCTGACACGGATGAGCTTACAAAGCTCTCAGGAATAAATGAGGCGGCATCTATAAATGCGGACAGTGATGATATTATCTACAAGATAAAGAGCCTGTTCAATTCACAGCTTTAAAAATTATCGGTAAAATACATCATAAAAAACAGTTGCATTCCGTTGGCATATGGAATACAATATAGTCGTTTTTAAGAGACAACTGCATATGATGATAGATCTTCGGGGGTGAGTGCAATTCTCCACCGACGGTGTTAGGGAAACCTTAAGTCCGTGAGCCATGAGGCATGATCCGGTGTGATTCCGGGACCGACAGTATAGTCTGGATGAGAGAAGTATTATATATTCAGAACAGGGTATCTGATGGAAGTCCGTTGTGATGGATTTCGGTGATGGATACCTGAACAAGAGAAAACCCCGAAGTTATCTTCGGGGTTTTCTCTTGTGTTTTGAACAGATACTTCGGAGGCTTGAATGAGCAATATCCGATAGTCTGTCTGTAAAGGTATTAAGTAGGATGGTGGTCATATGGAAAAATATGATATAGATGATGAATTTGATCCGTCATATATGAGACGTGCCATAGAGCTTGCAAGGCGCGGCACTGGAGCAGTGAATCCAAATCCGCTTGTAGGTGCTGTCATAGTGAAGGATGGCAGGATCATAGGAGAGGGATATCATGTGAGATATGGAGAGCTCCACGCTGAGCGCGCAGCATTTGCCAGTCTTAAGGATCAGGCGGATGCCGAGGGCGCAGTCATGTATGTGACGCTTGAGCCGTGCTGCCATTTTGGCAAGCAGCCTCCATGTGTGGACGCGATCATAGAGCACAAGATCAGAAAGGTCTACTGTGGTTCCGATGATCCGAATGCTATGGTGGCAGGAAAAGGTTTTAAGAGACTGCGTGATGCCGGGATAGAGGTGTACACACACTGCCTCAAAGCCGAGTGCGATGCCATAAACGGCATTTTCTTTAAGTATATAGTAAATAAACAGCCGTATGTGACCATGAAATATGCCATGACCATGGACGGCAGGATCGCTACCCACACAGGGGCCAGCAAGTGGATAACCGGTGAGGCATCAAGGGCGTATGTCATGGAACTCAGAAACAGACATAAGGGTATTATGGCGGGCATAGGAACAGTGCTTGCGGATGATCCGATGCTGACATGCAGAATAGAGAAAAGCACGGACAGGGATACTGATAATGTCAGAAATCCGATCAGGATAGTTTGTGACAGCAAGCTCAGGATTCCGGAGGATTCACAGATCGTACAGACAGCCGGGGAGATAGAGACCATAGTTGCCACGACGGCAGCGGGAGCTTCAGACTCAGCAAAGTGTGAGAGACTCAAGGATAAAGGTGTAAGCATCATAGAGACCGAAGATGTGGATGGACAGGTGGATCTAAGGCAGCTCATGACGATCCTCGGCGGGAAAGGCATAGACGGAATACTGCTTGAGGGCGGCGGCGAGCTCAACTACAGCATGGTGTCTGAAGGTCTTGTGGATGAGGCATGTGTATTCATTGCCCCGAAGATATTTGGCGGCGAGGGCAAGTACAGTCCGGTATCCGGAACGGGTGTTGATGTGCCTGCGGATGCACATATGTTTGGACTTGACGAGGTCAGAAGATTTGATGAAGATGTGATGCTCAGATACAAAAAGGTTTAAGAACTTATAGAAAAGAGGTCATACATGTTCACAGGAATAGTAGAAGAGATAGGAACTATAAGAAAGATAGATAAAGGCGTAAGCTCCTGCAGCATCACGGTGCAGGCAGACAAGGTTCTCCATGGAAGCCAGGTTGGAGACAGTATAGCGGTAAACGGTGTGTGTCTTACTGCAACCGGCATATCGGGGAATATCTTTACTGCGGATGTAATGCCTGAGACTTTGAGACGAAGCGGACTTGGACAGCTTACCGGTGGCAGCAGGGTGAACCTTGAGCGTGCCATGGCGGCCGGAGGAAGATTTGGCGGACATATAGTGTCAGGACATATAGATGGAACCGGAACGATCAGAGAGCTCAAAAGGGAGGACAATGCAGTGTGGGTGACAATAGATTGTTCTCCGAAGATACTCAGATACATCATTGAGAAGGGCTCAATAGCCATAGACGGTATAAGCCTTACGGTTGCGTATGTCGATGATACATGCTTTAAGGTGTCGATTATTCCGCACACGGCGGGAGAGACGACGCTGCTGGATGGCAAGCCGGGCAAGGTGGTCAACCTTGAAAATGACGTGGTTGGAAAGTATGTTGAGAAACTGCTTATGCCATACAAAGGTGACGATACAGATGAAAAGTTTTCAAATGGAAATGCTTCAGATAGATCAGGACTTGATATGAAGTTTCTGGCAGAAAATGGATTTATGTAGACAGATATTTTAAGGAGGTAGAGTGATGAGTTTTGAATTCAACTCGATAGAGGAGATCGCTGCAGATCTTGCGGCGGGAAAGCCGGTTGTCATGCTCGACAACGAGGACAGAGAGAATGAGGGAGATGTAATCTGTGCAGCAGAATTTGCTACAACGGAGAATGTCAACTTCATGGCAAAGTGGGCGAGAGGTCTCATATGCATGCCTATGGATGCGTCATATGCGGATAAGCTGAATCTCCCACAGATGTGTATAACCAATACAGATAACCACTGCACAGCATTTTCAGTATCAGTGGATCATGTGGATACAACCACCGGAATCTCAGCCGAGGAGAGAGGCTACACAGCCAGAAAATTTGTGGATGAGAATGCAAAGCCGGATGACTTCAGAAGGCCGGGACATATGTTCCCACTTCAGGCAGTTGCAGGCGGAGTCATAGAGAGAAACGGCCACACAGAGGCTACAGTTGATCTTATGAAGGTTGCAGGACTTAAGCCTTGCGGACTGTGCTGTGAGATCATGAAGGATGACGGAACCATGGCGAGAAAGGATGACCTTGTGGAATTTGCAAAGGTTCATGGCCTTAAGATATCGACCATAGAGAAGCTTGTGCAGTACAGAAAAGAGCATGAAGTATTCGTTGAGTGCGTAGCCAAGGCAAAGCTTCCAACAAAGTATGGTGAGTTTACGATCTGTGGATATATCAACAAGCTGAACGGTGAACATCACGTGGCACTCACAATGGGTGATATAGCTGACGGCAAGCCTGTTCTCTGCCGTGTGCACAGCGAGTGCCTCACAGGCGATTGCTTCGGCTCACAGAAGTGTGACTGCGGACAGCAGCTCGATGCGGCCATGAAGGCCATTGCCAAGGAAGGCAGAGGCGTGCTCCTGTACATGAGACAGGAGGGCAGAGGAATCGGCCTTATCAACAAGATCAGGGCATATGCGCTTCAGGATCAGGGGCTTGACACCGTTGAGGCAAACCTCAAGCTTGGTTTCCCTGATGATGCAAGGGATTACACCATAGGAACACAGATACTTGTGGATCTCGGAATCAGACAGATCAGACTCCTCACCAACAACCCACTCAAGGTATACGGCCTTGCAGGCTACAATCTTGAGATCGTGGAGAGAGTTCCTATAGAGATAGAGCCAACCAAGTTTGACGCATTTTATCTCAAGACAAAAAAAGAGAAAATGGGTCATATGTTAAATGATGTTTAACTTTTCATAAGGAGGATAAATCAGATGAATAAGGTAGAAGGAAAGTTAGTAGCAAATGGAGCAAAGATAGGTATAGTAGCAGCGAGATTCAATGAGTTCATAGTTTCAAAGCTCGTCAGCGGTGCAGAGGATGCGCTTCTCCGTCATGATGTGAATGCAGACGACATCACAGTTGCATGGGTTCCGGGTGCATTTGAGATCCCTGTAATCGCAAAGAAGATGGCTGCAAGCGGCAAGTATGACGCTGTTATCTGTCTTGGTGCTGTTATCCGTGGTGCGACAAGCCACTATGATTATGTGTGCAACGAGGTTTCAAAGGGCGTTGCCTCAGTATCACTTGAGACAGGTGTACCTGTAATGTTCGGAGTTGTTACAACAGAGAATATCGAGCAGGCCATCGAGCGTGCAGGAACAAAGGCCGGCAACAAGGGTTATGACTGCGCTATGGGAGCTCTTGAGATGATCGACCTCATGAAGCAGTTGTAATGCAGACTGCAGAAAATGCGATATAATGAAGCATGCTGATGCATGCGCAGGTTATCAAGTGAAAATATAATGCGTACAGAAGATACAGGCACGTGTAGTTATAATACATGTGCCTGTAAATATATGACAGGATGGATATAATATATGAAAAGCACAGACAGGAAGATATTGTTCTTTGATATAGACGGAACGCTTATAACCGAGGACGGAAGGAGATACTTCCCGGACAGCGCAAGGCGTGCGCTGGCGCAGGCGAGAGCCAACGGACATCTGGTGTTCATCAACACTGGCAGGGTTTACTGTAATGTCACTGATGAGATCAAGGATGCGGGTTTTGACGGCTTTGTGTGTGGCTGCGGAACATCCATTTACTATGACGGCAAAGAGCTGTTCCACAATGATGTCAGCAGGGATGTGTGCAGGGATATAGCTTATGCATGCCGCAGATATGACATGTTTGGAATGTATGAGCACAGAGACAAGGTGTACGTGGACGGTCAGAACATGGGAAATGAACTACTTGCAGAGATGGTCAGATACTTCCGGGCAAATGGAATATTTGTTGGGGAGGATGTGGACTCGGATGACTTTGAATTCGACAAGTTCTGCTGCTGGTTCGCGGATGACAATAAAAATGTTCCTGAGTTCCGCGAGTATGTATCACAGCATTTTGACTATATCGACAGAGGTTCAAATTTCTGCGAGATAGTTCCCAAGGGATTCAGTAAGGCGACAGGTATACAGTATCTTCTGGATTATTTTGATATTCCGCTTGAAAATGCATATGCATTTGGTGATGGCAACAATGACGCACCTATGTTATTATATTGTCCGAACAGCATAATCATGGAGAAGGGGCCGGAGGAGCTCAAAAGACAGGTTATGATGGTCACAGACGATGCGGAGAATGATGGAATATATAAGGCTATGGTGAAGCTTGGGATCATAGAGCCGATGGAATAGCTGGTTCATTTTGCCGGTCAATAATTATTAGAGTTGGAGATTTATATGGAAGAACAGGAAGAGAACAAGAAGGTGACGCTGCTCGATCAGTTGTCGATAGCGGTCAGCAGTCCGAAGAATTACAAACAACTGGTTAAGCTGAAGACGGGACGCCTTGTGTGGTTTGTGGTGATCATATCCTTTTTACTGGCATTTATAGAGTTTGGAATAGACGCCATATTCTGGGTTGGCAAGGTCGGAGGTCTGAGGAATCTCATAACAAATAAGATCCCGGCGTTCACATATCATGACAATAAGCTCGACATGGAACACGATATGCAGCTTGAGATAGGAAATGCTACTCTGTACATCAACACGGAGAATGCGTCAGTGAACCTTGACTCCATGGAAACGGATGGAGTGTACATCGCCATAGGAAGTGAGAATATAGTCATGGGAATGGTCTCAGATGGCAAGGGCTATGATTACATGGTGACACCGCTCAAATACATGTTCCTGCCGGATGGCTTCAACAATAGCAAGCTGGCGGTACTGACACCGGTATTTTATATGTACATGGTGATCATGTTCATTGCGGTGATGGTGGCATCGGCGGGCAGACAGCTTCTCCTTGCGCTGATATTCAGTATAGCGGGCAATAGACTTGCAAGAATTCTCAACACGGGACTGTCCTACGGCAAGGTATTTACGATATGTGTCTATGCACAGACTCTGGCGGTGTTCATAATGTCGGTCAACACTGCTCTTGGATATCTGTTATCCTCGTTTGTTGTATGGATCATCGCACTTGTCGTGTCCATGGTATTTATGAACAAAGCTATAGGAAGCTATGTGAGTGGAGATATACCGCCGGGAGATGTGTTCTGATAAGGCGGTCATTTGGTTTGAATAGGTGGAGGCATATATGGAGATAGAGAGAAAATACCTTGTACATGAGATACCTGTCGATCTGACAAAATATCAGGTGAAGCACATGGAACAGATGTATGTGTCCGTGAAGCCGGTCATAAGGATCAGGAGAACGGACGACAGACGTGTGCTCACGGTCAAATCCAAGGGACTGCTCAGCAGGCAGGAATTCGAGATGGATCTGGACGAGGATGAATACAGGAATCTCAGATGTAAGGCAGACGGCAATATAATAGAGAAGGACCGGTATATAATACCGCTTTCCGATACAGACGGAACCTGTGGTGACAGTGAAGTGGACAGGGAACTGAAGATCGAGCTGGACGTGTTCGACGGGATATTTGGCGGACTCACCTATGCTGAGGTTGAATTCCCGGAGGAGAAATTTGCAAATACATTTGTGCCGCCAACGTGGTTTGGCAGGGATGTGACTGAGGACGGTATCTATCAGAACAGCGCCCTGAGCGGCATGGACAGACGTGATATAGACAGTTTTGTAAAGAGTGCGAATAAGGAGGAAAAGTGATGAAGGCAAGAGTTTTATTTGCAACAGGTTATGAAGAGGTAGAGGCTCTCACGGTGGTGGATCTCTTGAGGAGAGCCGGAGTTGAGTGCCTGATGGTGTCGGCTGACGATCAGGATACAGTGACAGGAGCGCGCGGCATGGAGGTCACGATGGATGAGAAGTTATCAGAGATTGATGACCAGTGCGATCTTGTAGTTCTTCCTGGAGGTATTCCGGGGGTTCCGAACCTCAAGACAAATTCAAAGGTTCAGGCCATGGTCAAGGCACAGAATGACAGAGGCGGTTATGTGGCTGCTATCTGTGCGGGACCTACAGCACTTGGCGCATTTGGCGTGCTTGCGGACAAGAATGCAACATGTTATCCGGGATGTGAGGATCAGCTCATGGCGAAGCGCCACAGCACGGAGCCGGTAGTGGTGGACGGAAATGTGATCACCAGCAGAGGAGTGGGAACAGCCATAGAATTTGCACTTAAGCTGGTTGAGATACTCATAGACAGACAGACTGCGGACGATCTCGCAGAGAAGATAGTATATAAGAGATAATGAATATAAAAATATCAGTTAGGAGCCTGGTGGAATTCATCTTCCGCAGTGGCGATATAAGTGATAGCAGTAGTGGGACTCTGTCCAGAGAAGCGATGAATGCGGGTAGCAGGATTCACAGGAAGCTTCAGAAAAGGGCAGGGTCTCATTATAATTCAGAGGTGCCGCTCCGGTATACAGAGGAGCTTGGCGGACATCTGATAACTGTGGAGGGCCGGGCTGATGGAATCATAGACAGATGCGGTGGCGAACAGGAAGAGTCCGGGGATATTGACGACGGCTTTGACATGGCAGAGGGGTATGCTGTGGACTTCCATGACAGCGATGTGCTTATAGATGAGATAAAGGGCATATACAGGAACCTCGATGACATGGAGAGCCCGCAGCGCGTCCACGTGGCCCAGGCGATGTGCTATGCGTATATATATTCAAAAGAGAATAATTATAGCTGGATAGATGTAAGGATAAGTTATGTAAACCTTGACAGCGAGAAGGAGAAGTTCTTCAGGCGGAGATATTCATTTGGCTATCTGGAGAAATGGTTCAGATCAATGATGGCGGAGCTTTGCAAATGGATTGATCTGGTGGAAAAGCATCAGCTCATGAGAAATCAGTCCATCTCGGACATGGAGTTCCCATTTGAGTACAGGAAGGGCCAGAAGGAGATGGCTCTGTATGTGTACAGGGCTATTGAGCAGGAAAAACATCTGTATGTCCAGGCACCAACTGGAATCGGAAAGACCATGGCGGCGGTGTACCCGTCCATAAAATCCATGGTTCAGGGACATGTGTCGAAAATATTCTATCTGACAGCCAAGACCATAGCCCACACTGTGTCGAGAAATGCGGTGGAGCTGCTGGAGGACAGAGGTCTCAGGCTTAAGACTGTAATACTCACGGCAAAAGAGAAGATATGCTGTCAGAAACAGGTGGATTGCAATCCTGCGGTATGTCCGTATGCCGAGGGGCATTTTGACAGGGTAAATGATGCGCTGTACGACGTGGTATTACATGAGACGGTGGTTGACAGAGATGTGGTAATACGGTACGCACAGGCTCACAGGGTGTGTCCGTTTGAGTTGAGCCTTGATGTGAGTCTGTTTGCTGACATGGTGATATGTGACTATAACTATGTCTTTGATCCGAGGGCGAGCCTCAAGAGGTTCTTTGCGGCGGAGGGCGGTAAGCCGGGAGATTATGTATTCCTTGTGGATGAGGCGCACAACCTTGTGGACAGGGCTTCGTCCATGTACAGTGCGGAGATTGTGAAGGAGGACTTTCTGGAGCTCAAGAAGCTCACAGCCCAGTATGGCGGCCGTATGGCAAGACATATAGGAAGCTGCAACAGAGAGCTGCTTACGATGAAGAAGGAGGTTCCTGAGGAGGGATACAGGGTGCTCTCGAGCATAGCACCTCTTCACCTGAAATTGCTCAGCCTCCATGAAGCAATACAGCTCTTTCTGGAGGAGCACAGGCAGATCCCGGAGAGAAAGGAAGTCCTGAACTTTTATTTTAATCTCACTTCATTTCTGAACATTGCGGAGATGATGGATGAGAATTATGTCGTGTATGACGAGATAAGGGATGACGGAAGATTTGTGGTGAGACTGTACTGCGTCAAGCCTGCAGTTAACATAAGAAACTGCTTGGACAAAGGGCTTGCCACGGTGTTTTTCTCGGCTACGATACTTCCTGTCAGATATTATATGGAGATGCTGTCGGACTGCCCGGAGGACAGGGCAATATACATCCCGTCTCCATTTTCTGCGGAGAACAGGAAGATAATGATAGCAAATGATGTCACGACCAGATACACGAACCGTAATGAGGCGATGTACAGGAACATTTACAGCTATATAGAGCGCGTGATAAGTGCGAGACAGGGCAACTATATGGTGTTCTTTCCATCGTATGCCATGCTGGAGAAGGTGCATGTGCTCACTGAAGAGCTTCCAGAGTCTCTTGGGGTGGAAGTTATAGCCCAGGAACAATACATGACGGAGAGCGACAGAGAGAGCTTTCTGAGGGCATTTGAGGAGAAGGACAATGTGCTGGCACTGTGTATCATGGGCGGAATATTCTCCGAGGGAATCGATCTGACTGGTGACAGGCTGATAGGAGCGATAATAGTCGGACCCGGTCTTCCCCAGGTGTGCACGGAGAGAAAGCTGATGATGGATTACTTCGACAGCAGAACCGCGGCGGACGAAAAAGAGGCTGCATCCGACAGGAATGGATTCAGATATGCGTACCAGTACCCGGGAATAAACAAGGTATTTCAGGCTGCCGGAAGAGTCATAAGGACGGAGACGGATCAGGGGATAATACTTCTGATAGACGAGAGATTTGCCACCAGGCGTTACACGGAGCTGTTTCCTGTGGAATGGAATGACAGCGTGATATGCAACATGCAAAATGTGGACGGGATCCTTGAACAGTTCTGGGATTATAAAAGTAAAGAGATTTAAATATACAAAAGCATAATACAGTGCTATAATGGACACCTGATGAAGCCGGAGCGGCGGTAAAGCCCGGTTGTATATATTTTATCAATATGAAAAAAGGGGATAGTGATGGTAGATATAACAGTAAAAAATATTCTGGAAGCTACAGGAGGCGTACTCCTCTGCGGAGATGAGAACACTGTTCTCACTGACATCTGTATAAACTCTAAGGAGGCCAAGGAGGGCGATCTGTTCGTTCCAATCATAGGAACAAGAACCGACGGACACAGATTTATAGAATCAGCACTTCAGACTGCAGCAGCCACACTCACATCGGAGCATGACAATGTTGTGGTGTCGGACAAGGCGTATATCAGGGTGGATGATACTGTTAAGGCATTGCAGGCCATTGGAAAGTATATAAGGAACAGATACGATATGCCTGTTGTGGCGGTTACAGGAAGCGTGGGCAAGACCACGACAAGAGAGATGATCACAGCGGCTGTCAGTGCTGGAATGAAGTGCTTCCACACAGAGGGCAATTATAATTCGGTGTATGGCGAGCCTATCACGGTGTCAAGGATGACAGACGAGTACGATGTGGCTGTTCTTGAGCTTGGAATCGGCGAGCCGGGTGAGATGGACATCCTCACTGATATAGCTCAGCCGGATATATGCGTTATAACGACCATAGGCGTTGCACATATAGAATATATGGGTTCACTGGAGAACACCCGCAAGGAGAAGCTCAGCATCATCAAGGGCATGGGCGAGAATGGAACACTGTATATCAACGGTGATGATCCTATGCTGTATGCGGTCAAGGATGAGATACCATGTAAGGTATACACATATGGCTGCGGCGAGGGCATGGACTTCAGAGCAACTAACATCCGCATGGAGGATGGATATTCTGTATACGATATGGTACATGGGGATGACGTTGTAACTGTCAAGGTAGGAGTGATGGGACTGCACAACGTGCGCAATTCATTGGTGGCCATGGCTGTGTCGCACCAGCTTGGAGTTCCATATGAGAAGTCGTCGAAGGCATTTGAGAATTTCAGAGGTCTCAGACAGAAGGTCATCAAGCTTCCTGGCAAATACACGATCATAGACGATACATACAATGCAAGCCCTGATTCCATGAAGGCTAGCACCGATGTCCTCTGTGACATGAAGTGCGAGGGCAAGAAGTATATCGTGCTCGGCGATATGCTTGAGCTCGGAGAGAAGAGCGATGAGTACCACTATGAAGTCGGAGAGTATCTCAGAGATAAGAAGATAGATGAGGTCATAGTCATCGGAGAGCATGCCCAGAAGATCAAGGAAGCTCTGGATGCCTGTGATACGAAGTATGCCAAGACTGTGTCATTCACTGACACGGAGGAGATCGCGATATACCTTATGGCGCTCATGAAGCCTGAGGATATAGTGCTTTTGAAGGGATCAAACGGAATGAAATTGAGTGAAGTGGTTAATATTCTCACGAATTAGTGTGTGTATTTGTACAAAATGACAAAAGCGGTCACGGATTTACAACGATCTGTGACCGCCTTTTTGTGTAAAGTGTTGCCATTTATTGTAAATCAATTCCCAAAACGATACAAAAGGGAGAAAAGAATTTGGTTATATTGAAAAAATATAAAAAATGGAGTAATATCAATCTAGCTTGAAAATAAATACATAAGATTACATAGATACTTTTTATTTGGGAGGAAAGAATCATGGCTACAGCAAAGAAGGCAGATGAGACAAAGAAGGTAACAAAGGCAACACCTGCAGCAGCACTTGCTAAGGTTGAGGCAGTTAAGAAAGAGGAAGCTGCAAAGAAGACAGCAGCTACAGAGACAAAGGCAGCACCTGCAAAGAAGGCAGCTCCAGTTAAGGAAGAGCCAAAGGCAGCACCTGCAAAGAAAACAGCACCAGCTAAGAAGGAAGAGACAAAGGCAGCAGCACCTGCAAAGAAGGCTCCAGCAAAGAAGGCAGCTCCAGCTAAGACAACAGAGAATGTATTTGTTGAGTTCGCTGGCGGTCAGATCGAGATGGCAGCAATCGTTGCTAAGGTGAAGGAAGTTATTGGCAATAAGACAGTTAAGGAATTGAACGTATACTACCAGCCAGAAACAGGCATGGTATATTATACAGCTGATGGAGAATCAGGTTCTTACAGTCTTTAATCTATAGATGTTTGTTTTAAGACGGATCCCGGTCGTAATGACTGGGATCTTTTTTCTTTGTGCAATATTGTGTTGTATATAAGTGCCTTTCTGTGATAATATGTCATGGGTTAGGACAATCTAACTAATGCTTTTACAGGGGGTAAGAGATGACAATACACGAGTATGGAGACAGGAAGAATCCGCATATACTGCTTATACATGGCATGTGGATGTGAATATATTAAAAAGCCTGTGATATGAACTTTGATTCATACCACAGGCTTTTTGCTTGCAGATAATACTATATATTATGAATTACTTTGTTGTCAGGAAATCTGCGTATGCTGTAGGAAGACCATGCTCTGTAGGATCAAGTCCCTTGATCTCTTCCTCCTCAGATACTCTAAGTCCCATAGTCTTCTTGATGATCAGGAATACGATGGTGATCGTAACTGCTGTCCATGCTGCAACTGCTGCAAATCCAAGTAACTGGATGAGAAGTGGATGAATGCCACCGCCGTAGAACAGACCGTTTAATGTATCATTTCCAGGAACAGTTGTTGTGGAGAAGAGACCTACAGCGATTGTTCCCCAGATACCATTTACACCATGTACGGCTACGGCACCGACAGGATCGTCAACATGTAATGCGTGGTCACAGAGCCATACTCCGAATACTACGAGAAGTCCGGCAACGATACCGATGATAGCTGCGCCGAAAGCATCGACTGTATCACAAGAAGCTGTGATGGCAACGAGACCAGCGAGTGAAGCGTTGAGACACATTGACACATCAGGCTTGCCATATTTGAGCCATGTAAATATCATACATGAAACTGTTGCAAGTGCAGGTGCGATAGTAGTAGTGAGGAAGATAGAACCTAACTGCTCAACAGATGTTGCGGCTGCACCATTGAATCCGTACCAGCCGAACCACAGGATGAATACACCGAGTGCGCCGAGTGGAAGGTTATGACCTGGGAAGGTGTGAACCTTTACTACTTTGCCATTCTCATCCTTATTGAACTTTCCGATACGAGGTCCAAGTAATGCGGCACCAATCAGTGCTGAGATTCCACCTACCATATGGATGGCACATGAACCGGCAAAATCATGGAAGCCAAGTTTTACAAGCCAGCCACCTGGATTCCAGATCCAGTGAGCCTCAATAGGATATATCAGCAGTGAGATGATAGCTGAGTATACACAATATGCAGAGAACTTTGTTCTCTCTGCCATAGCTCCTGACACGATGGTTGCTGCTGTTGCACAGAACACAAGGTTGAATACGAAGCTTGACCAGTCATAGTTTTCAAAGTGAAGGAACAAATCCCATGATGGTATTCCGATGAAACCTCCGAGTGCCCAGTCACTGCTGCCGAGCAGAAGTGATGAACCGAGGATCATGAATGAAACTGTACCGAGACAGAAATCCATGAGATTCTTCATTATAATGTTTCCGGCATTCTTGGCTCTTGTGAAACCGGCCTCAACCATTGCAAATCCGGCCTGCATCCAGAATACCAGTGCGGCTCCGACAAGGAACCATACTCCAAATACAATTGTGCTTACGTCTTCCATAATCATTCCTCCTTTTAATACATTGTAGTTGTGGAAGTGATCAGATAATAAAAAAAGATGCGTCCCGCCAGGTATGCTCCTGACAAAACACATCTTTGTGCACATTATATCTGATCGTACGTCACTGAGATATGACTGATAATAAGTATCTCAGTGCCACACCTCAATTACTAACTTGGGTTGAGTATAGTATTGAGATATGGTAAAATATTGAAAAAATCGGACGTGGAACGATAAACCTTATTATATTTTGCGCGGGCTTAATATAATAAAGCAAAGATACGGTAAAGATAAATAAAGTTATGCGGAGATGGCGTATGGATAGTCAGATTTTATTGAATGTTAATTTTTGCAGTGAAGTACATACTAATTTAATAGAAAAGAATGAGAAGTCTGTGTATGTGAGAGCTGGTTACAGCTTGGGTGGGCTGAGAATAGTGCCACAGGAGAATGCTGGGATATGTGTGATATGTATGGATGGACACATCAAAAGGGTGTATCCGGGTGAACTGGAGGCGGCTGTTTGCATTGAGGAGAGCTGCAGCTTCATATCTGTGGAGCAGGATCTTGGATTTGGCAGGGAGACTCTGGATACCCAAGATATGCGTCTGCTTGAAAAACTGCTGACGGCTGATCATGCATTTACAGGAAATGGTGCAGAAGATCCGATAGAGAGTGCGACAGAGGAGATCACGGAGCATATAGAGAAATGCGGATCGTTGTGGCAGAGGAATGGCATGGCTGATTCGGACATCGTGAAACAGGCGGTTGTCATATATGCGGCAAAAGGGAAGATAAGCATATCAGAGCTTGCTGAGCAGATGGGATGCACCGTTAGACATGTGCATAGGAGATTTGTGGAGGAGCTGGGGGTCAGCCCCAAGAGGTTTGCCCGCATCGTGAGGATCAGGGAGACTGTGAGAAAAATGCTGGAGCATCCGGGCGGACATGTCACGGATTATATGGATGACATGGGATATTCTGACCAGGCGCATTTCCAGAGAGAGTTTAAGTGGTATACAGGGATGACCCCAGGGAGTCTGCTGAAGATACTGGGAGACAGAGCTGAACGATAAAAAACAGGCAGTGGACAAATGCCACTGCCTGCCAATTTAGAAAAAGGAATGATACTGGATACCTGTGCTTATTAGAGCGCTGTCTCTCCACGCTCGCCTGTACGGATACGAACGACATCTGCCACATCATATACGAAGATCTTACCATCACCGATCTTACCTGTGGATATTCTCTCGCAAACCTTGAAAATGATCTTGTCCGCAACATCGTCTGCTGCGATGGTCTCGATCTTTACCTTTGGAATAAGGTTTACAACATATTCGCTTCCTCTGTAAGTTGTCTTATATCCCTTCTGATTACCGTAACCCATGATGTTTGATACCATGGCGCCTGTTGATTCACACTCATCAAGTATTGACTTTACATCATCAAGCTTTTCTGAACGAACTACGATTTCAAGTTTCTTCATAATTACAGTCCTCCTTTTACCCGTTGGATTTATTTTTTATGATTATAGCATAGCGAAAAATCCAATTCCATAGCACTTCGCAAATGCCGAAATTTTAAAACGATTCGAAAGATGCCAGCGGTAAAATAATACAAAAAACAGACAAATGACTTAATAATATTAAGGACAGAAGCGGGGCGGCGCTGCGTGCCAGCGGTTAATTTACAGTAATTTCATATTTGCAGGTGTTGGTAAATGTGGTATATGTGTGTTATTATATTTCTGACTGAGACTATATGTATAATCAGGAAAGGAAAATGAGATATGGCAGAGAATTATGATGATATAGATAAGAAGACACCGGATACGGTGGATACCGATGGACATGCATCGGATGATAAGGACAACGATGACGATTACGAGAAATACTGCTACCTGTGCAGGAGACCGGAGAGCGTGGCCGGCAAGCTGATACATATGCCTGGAGATATAAATATATGTGCAGACTGCATGCAGAGATCATTTGACAGCTTCAACAATTCCGGGTTTGGCAACATGCCGGGGCTTGGCAATATGCAGTTCATAGATCTGACAAATATGCCATTTGGCAATATAGATATGTCCAAGTTCAAGGCACAGAATGACGTGCCAAAGTCACAGAAAGTCAAGAAGAAGGCGCCAAAGGAAAAGAAGCAGGAGGAAGAACTCACGCTTAAGACAATTCCGGCTCCTCATAAGATCAAGGCTATGCTGGACGAGTATGTTGTGGGACAGGAATATGCCAAGAAGGTTATATCCGTGGCTGTATACAATCATTATAAGAGGGTTCTCACAGATTCCATGGATGATATAGAGATAGAGAAATCCAACATGCTGATGGTGGGACCTACAGGCTGTGGTAAGACATATATAGTCAAGACCATAGCAAGACTTCTCAAGGTGCCTCTCGCAATAACTGATGCGACAACTCTTACAGAGGCCGGTTATATAGGCGATGATGTAGAGAGCGTTCTGTCAAAGCTTCTCGCCGCCGCCGACAATGATGTGGAGAAGGCAGAGAGAGGAATCGTGTTCATAGATGAGATAGACAAGATCGCCAAGAAGCAGAACAGCAACAGCAGGGATGTGAGCGGTGAATCCGTACAGCAGGGACTGCTGAAGCTCCTCGAGGGCGCGGATGTTGAGGTACCTGTGGGATCGGGCAGCAAGAATGCTATGGTTCCCATGACGACCATCAATACAAGAAACATACTGTTTATATGTGGTGGAGCATTCCCTGATATAGAGGAGATTATAAAGCAGAGAATAAGCAGGCAGGCGTCCATGGGCTTCAAGGCTGAACTCAAGGACAAATATGATGATGATCCGAATCTGCTGAGACAGGTTACAACCGAGGATCTCCGTGAGTTTGGCATGATACCTGAGTTCCTTGGAAGACTTCCGGTACTCTTCACACTTGATGCGTTGGATAAGAATATGTACGTGAGCATACTCAAGGAGCCTAAGAATGCGATATTAAAGCAGTATAAGAAGCTCCTTGCACTGGATGAGGTGGATCTTAGATTTGACGATTCGGCATACGAGGCGATAGCCGAGGAGGCGATCAAGAGGAAGACGGGAGCCAGAGCTCTACGTGCCATCATAGAGAAATTCATGCTGGATATCATGTACCAGATCCCAAGGGATGACACCATAGGAAGGGTGACAATCACAGGTGATTATATAAAGGGCAAGGGAAGCCCTATCATAGAACTGCGCGGAACACCGGCACTTGAGGAGGCAAGCGCAACTCAGATCGATAAGCAGGACTGAACAGATCTGTAATGACAATAATGCGATAACAGGGAAATGCTACTTGATAATATTTTATCAATATGCTAGAATATCACCGTTCATTAAGGGAGTAGTCAGCGCAGAGCTTGCGTTGTGATATCAACATAATGATTGGCAGCCATCGGTCGATGATGGCGTGAATCTGGTATTACTGTAGATGATGAGACTTTCTGGACAGCTTTTAGCTGCCCGGGAGGTCTCTTTTTATATGTGTCTGTGACTGCATCCGTCAAATCTATATCAAGGAGAAAAATTATGAGTATTGCAGAGTTATTCCTGTTGGCAGTTGGTCTTTCAATGGATGCATTTGCCGTGTCTATCTGTAAGGGGTTGTCCCTGCGCAACATCAAGGTGAAGCACATGCTTATCGCAGGTGCGTGGTTTGGAGGATTTCAGGCACTTATGCCGACGGTAGGATATGTCCTCGGAAGCTTTTTTGCAGATCTGGTAAGCAAATGGTCACACTGGATCGCATTTGTGCTCCTCCTGTTCATCGGCGGAAGTATGATCAAGGAGTCGTTTGGCGAGGAAGAGGAAGTAGATGCAGATATGAGCTTTAAGGTCATGTTCCTTCTGGCGGTTGCAACCAGCATAGACGCACTGGCGGTTGGAGTGTCATTTGCATTCCTCAAGCTGTCCACTCTGTATATCATACTTGCGGTATTATTCATAGGATGTATCACATTCATATGTTCAGCGGTCGGAGTGAAGATCGGAAGTATATTCGGAACAAAGTACAAGTCAAAGGCTGAGCTTGCCGGAGGTATCATACTTATACTCATAGGAGTAAAGGTTGTTCTGGACGGACTCGGTATATTGTAACCTTAACATAAAATAAATGGACAATAGTATGGTTTATGGCATACAATGTGTAGATAGGTTATGTGAAGGGAAAATATATTAAGTAAGGAGTAGATGTATGACCAGATTCAAAAAGAATATGAGAAGATTTGTCGTGGCTGCTGTTGTCGGAGCCATGGCCATGTCGATGACTGCATGTACTTCTCATATGTTTGATGAGAAGACTATCACAGGAACAATAAAGGATAATGCGGACGACTACACAAAGGTGCAGAAGGAGTTCGAGGAATATCTGCACGATGAGTATGTGGACAGTGTGACATCGGACACACTCTCGTACAACTATGAGATAAAGGATGGGGATGCCCTTGGTATTCCTGAGCCGGAGGTATCTCTGGGCGATTCGGATATGAGCGATGAGGGAATCAAAAAACGTAAGGCTGAGTTTGATGAGTCCTTTGACAAGCTCAAGTCATTTGACAGGGACGATCTCACGGAGAGCCAGCAGCTCACATACGATATACTTAATCAGTATCTGGAGACGGAGTCAGAGGGTTATCTGAACATATACCTCAGCGAGCCGTTCTCACCTATGAAGGGACTGCAGTCGAATATATCCACATATTTCACAGACTACCGTTTTGACGACAAGGGTGATGTGGAGAGATATCTCCAGGTGCTTGGAATGGTAAGGGATTATTTTGATGACAATCTAGAGTTTGAGAAGACAAAGTCCGAGAAGGGATATTTTATGAGTGATGCCGTGTGCGATAAGGTCATCGAGCAGTGCGAAGACTTCATCAAGGACAAGGACAATCACTTCATGATACAGGTGTTCAACGATAACATCGAGGCGCTGGACTTCCTGACTGCGGACGAGATAGCGGACTTTGAGGAACAGAATAAGAAGGCCGTTGCGGAAAGTCTTATACCTGCATATGAGGATGTTATAGATGTGCTGTCATCGCTCAAGGGAACCGGTAAGAACCAGGGCGGTGTGTGTGGCTATGAAGGTGGTAAAGAGTATTACGCTTACCTTTTGAAGGACGCTGCGGGAACTGATAAGACACCTGAGGAAGTGGCACAGATGCTGGATGACAACCTGTCAGATCTCATGACAGATCTGTATTCCATAGCCATGACACAGTACGATTCATATGAATATTTTGTGGAGCACTACGATGACCTCTTTGGAGACAGTGACTCAAAGGAGCCTTCAGAAATAATAGATATACTCATGAATACAGCCACCAAGAACTACCCAGACTTTGGAGAGATAAAGTATCAGGCGAAGAAGCTTGATAAGAGCCTTGAGGATATTCAGGAGAATACGCTGGCATACTATATGTCACCTGCGATCGATGACCAGGACAACAACCTTATCAGGGTAAATGGCAAATATACGGATGGTATGTGGACCACACTTGCCCATGAGGGATATCCGGGACACATGCTGCAGAATGCATACTACATGTCAACAGATCCTGAACCGGTACGTACCATATTAAGCTTCCTTGGATACAAGGAGGGCTGGGCAATGTATGCGTGCTATGATGCCATAAACTATTACACATTTGATGGGGCATCTGATTCGGACACCGTTGCAAAACTGTACAGGTTAAACGATGAGATCAATTATCTCATAAGTGGAAGGATCGATATAGGAATCAACTATGAGGGCTGGTCACTGCAGGAAGCAAAAGATTACCTGAATGAAAAGGGATTCAACGGCGATGCTGCCGACGATCTGTATACTACCATGATAGGTGATCCTGCCGTATACCAGAGTTATTCAACAGGCTTCTATGAGATGCAGGAGATCAGGGATTATGCTGAGGAACAGCTTGGATCAAAGTTTGACCTGAAGGAGTTCAATACAGTCGTTCTCGAGACAGGTCCATGCCAGTTCAATATCCTGAAGCAGCAGGTTCAGAAGTATATTGATACAAAACAATAAAATAGAATATAGCCGGTACATATAATGGACAGATGGAGACATACCGCAGCCGGAGAAATTTCCGTGCTGCGGTATTTTTGTGTAAAGATTCGGAATTTGCTGCATATACTATATAGATTGCCCCTGGAGGGATGTGCGGTGATATCAGATGCTGTTTACTCAGAGGATTATGTGGAATATATAATAGAATACAACGGAGACAGGGAAGTTCTGATGGATCTGTATCAGCCATACGGGCTCAACATAATAGACGACAGATATGCGGTGGCATATCAGCCGTTTCCGGCCGGGTATATGGAGAGTTTTTCAAGGCTTGAGTACAATCTTTTCCCCAAAGTGTACGGCCTGATGGACGATGTGGGGGCTCTTGAGGCTATAGGGGTTATCAATATCCAGCAGGAAAATATACTCGGACTCACCGGAAAGGGGATACTGCTTGGCATCGTCGATACGGGGATCGATATATTTGGCAGTTCATTTGTGCGGGATGGGGGTAAGACAAAGATACTTGCGGCGTGGGATCAGACAGTGGAGGAGGCTGACAACGCATCATACGGCTACGGCAGGGAGTATAGCACGGAGGAGATACAGGCTGCTGTGGATGAGAGACAAAGGATATTGACGGATACCACCGGGCATGGAAGCTTCTGCGCGGGAACGGCTGTGAGTGTGGCTCCGTCGGCAGACCTGGTGGTGGTGAAGTTAAAGCAGGCAAAGCAGAATCTACGCAGTTTTTATGGTATTCCATCGGATGCAAATGCGTACAGTGAGGTTGACATAATGACAGCGATAGCATATCTGCTTGAGCAGCAGAAAAAGCTGCGCATGCCTATGAGCATACTCGTGACGCTTGGGACCAACAGTGGAAGCCATACGGGGGCGGAAGCACTTGACAAATATATAAACAACATAGGAGAGCTTCAGGGGCTTGCGGTATCTGCTGCCGGTGGCAACGAGGGGAGAGCAGGACATCATTATTCCGGGATCGTCACAGGGGCATACGATGTCGTTGAGATCGATGTGGCAGATCGCAACAGCTTTACACTTGAGATATGGGGTAAGTCCACCAATACCTACTCGGTGGCCATAGAGATTCCCGGCGGGGAATTTATAGAGAGGATATCGCCGAGGTATGACAGGAGCTCGATCATCCGTCCGATATTTGGAGGTGGGATGATATATGTCGACTATTTTCTCATAGAGGATTCTGCTGGGCAGGAGCTCATCATGCTCAGATTTATAACCCCGGCAAATGGTATATGGCGGATAAGGGTGTACGGTGTTGGAACCACGGAGCTCAGCTTTAACGCGTGGCTGCCCATAAGCAGCTTTGTATCCCCGGGAACGAGATTTGTGTCAAGTGATCCGGGGGTGACCATAACCAGCCCGGCGGTGGCGGAGACTGCGATATGCACTTGCGCATATGATCACTCAAATGGTAATCTGTATATAGACAACAGCAGAGGCTATACGGCGGACGGCAGGGTGAAACCGGATCTTCTCGCTCCCGGAGTGAATATAAGGGGAGAAGGAGCCAGCGGGGAGACAGTTATAAGAAGCGGTACCTCAGTGGCGGCTTCGTACACTGCGGGCTGCAGTGCCATCATGCTTGAGTGGTCGTATGGGAGAAAGATGATAAGGAATATAAACGGCAACCAGATAAGGGGCTACCTGATAAGGGGAGCGGTGAGACCGGGAAGTTCGGGCGGGCTTTTGGAGATCAGGCAGTATCCGAATCCCGAGTGGGGATATGGCCTGCTGAACATTTACAATACATTTGAAAGTCTCAGGAATGTGTGAGGATAAGTTATGGGAAGAACATGCAGAGAAGAGCTGGCGAGCGGCGGTACGCTGATAATAAGTGAGAATGACTTCAGGATAGAGTATTTCTTCCCGGGGCCGGATGGACGCTATGGTGGAGTGAGGGTCAATATTCCGGGAAGGAAAGTTGAGACCTATATGAGGGCATGGCAGAAGAATTATGAAAGGTACGAAGAGCTTCAGAAGGCGGCGGGTGCAAGTGTGGTGAAGAGACCGGCTGCGATGAGAGGTGAGTGCGGAATGACGATACGGATCGGTTTCATGGACGGAGTATACCTGAAGGGAAGCCACATGAGAGTGACGGAAAGGGTGCAGCTCGACATGATAATCCGGGATTATGGATACGCTCTGGACAGATGGAAGAAGTCCGGGCAAATGCCTGAAAGTAGTGATTGTTAGTCTGCGTGATACTGTGCTATAATGCATCTGTGTGGTCAGAAACGGGAGGAGTATGACATGCATTAATTCACACTATTTATAAGAACGGAGGATAATATAATATGTATATAACATGTCTTGATTTAGAGGGAGTACTGGTGCCTGAGATTTGGATCGCATTTGCGGAGGCAAGTGGAATACCTGAGCTTAAGAGAACAACAAGGGATGAGCCTGACTACGATAAGCTCATGAACTGGAGACTTGGTATACTTAAGGAGCACGGACTTGGACTCAAGGAGATACAGGAGACTATAGCAAAGATAGATCCTATCCCTGGAGCAAAGGAGTTTCTGGATGAGCTGAGATCCATAGGACAGGTGATAATCATAAGCGATACATTTTCACAGTTTGCAGGACCTCTCATGAAGAAGCTCGGTTACCCTACAATATTCTGTAATGAGCTGATCGTTGCAGATGACGGTGAGATCACAGGCTTCAAGATGAGATGCCCACAGTCGAAGCTCACAACAGTCAAGGCTCTGCAGTCAATCGGCTACGACACTATAGCAAGCGGTGACAGCCACAACGATCTGGGAATGATCTATGCGAGCAAGGCAGGCTTCCTGTTCAAGAGCACAGATCAGATCAAGGCGGACAATCCTGATCTTGAGGCATTTGAGACATACGATGAGCTTCTTGCGGCCATCAAGAAGGCAATGGACTAGTTGGAGATACAGATATGAAGTACAAGAGTGTAGATGAGATCGAGACGCTCTCTTTCAGGGATGCGACTCTGATCAGATGTATATATTCGGAGAAGCAGGGAATCCTGGAATTTGAATTTGACGGCGCGGTAGTCAGAGAGGACAACTCTGCAAATGAGCTCTATACTGACAGATATGCCAGTGATATGCAGGTCAGATTCACTGAGCCTGAGATCGAGGCACTTCTGCTCGAGGGTCATAAGTATTACGATGCGAACGATGTCCTCCAGGAGTCAGTACCGGATAAGCCTGTGGACAGGGCGGACTATGAGGATGTGCTGAAGAGCTTTGAGGGCAAGGTTGTATTTTATTCGGGCCAGCCAAAGGAGATGCTCAAGTCTTCGGAGAATGCTGACAGAAAATGCTATCAGATGATAATAGATGTGGATGAGGAATCCTATGTTCTGAGCTTTTACTATGATAAGGTGATTGCACAGTGGGAGCACTTTATGAACAAGGTGATGAACTAGCCTGACGGTTCGGCAGGAATCAGGAAAGGAAGATGCGGCAGATGGCAAAGAGGATACGCCGGTATATAGCATATATTGATGAGCTTTTAAAGAGGAATGATGTGGACTTTGCACGGGAGGCAGAGAGACATCTCACGCAGGTAGGATTTTTCATGCATGAGAGACTTATCCACCTCATAGTGTTGGTATTGTTTGCCGTATTGACGGTTGCAACATGTATAACATTTGTCGTGACGGCCAATATATCGCTGCTGATACTTGCACTTGCATTCATGGTGCTGCTTGTTCCATACATAATGCACTATCATCTTCTTGAGAACAGTGTCCAGTATATGTATGAGCAATACGACAGAATGCTCGAGAAGGCGGGCATAGATGCGTTTGTAAACAGATGATTGGTGAAAGGCGGTAAAGCATATATGTTCAATTTCGTTATGGGTATCGTGATGATCGGAATAGGCGCAATAAGTGTGGCTCATGCATTTTTTTCAAAAAATATGGCGGGCTTCATATTCTTCGGCATACTGATGATCGGATTCGGAATAGTGGAACTGGTCAGATCCAGGGGCGTAAAGGCCAGAAAGAAGGCTGCCAGAGACAGAGAGTTTGACATGTACAATCTCATTGCGTCGGAGATGGGAGTCAAGATCAATCCTCTCACAGGAGAGATGCTGAGCTCAGACAAGAAGGTTGAAGACGAACAAGTGACTGTTACTGAAGCTGATGATGCAGCGGATGTGGCAGAATAAGAACATAGAATAAAGCGGCATGGAGGTTTTCAGATACCTCCGTGCCGCTTGTTTTTTCATGCGGGATATTTCATCTATTTATAATCAGAGAAATCATACTCTGCAAATGTCTTCCCGTGCTCATCGGATCTGTACACCTTGCCATCACTGGAGTCGATATAGAAATCACCGACCTTGGTGTCGCCCTCTTTATTGTTGTCGTGGAGCTCGATGTGGTAGCCTGTTTTTCCACCGGAAAATTCTGTGAGATCCTTGTCACTGTTGGCAACCTCGAATCTTCCGTCACCTGCGGGAAGCTGATCCATGAACCAGTCCTGGGCATCATCGAATGAAGCGAAGATGCCTGACACGGTGTTTCCTACGCCGTCAGCTACATCCTTTACACCGTCGGCCACGCCGTCAGCTACATCCTTTACAGCGTCGGCTGCTCCGCCTACAATGCCTTTGTCAGATGAGTCGGTGCTGTTTCCCTCAGAGCTGTTACTATTCTGAGCCTCAGATGTTGTCTGGGTGCTGGCTGCTGAAGATGAGCCAGTGCTTGAAGCACCGTTTGAATTGCCACAACCACAGAAGAGGATCATGGTGAGTGTCATACACGTCACAAGTAAAAAGTATTTTTTCATTGTACATGTTCTCCTTTTTTTAATATTTGCTATTTATATTCTCCGTATATCTGAGAAATATTCATGGCATAAAAAATAGACACATAATTAAAAATAAAAAATAATATAATAGAAAAAATGCTATAGGCGGCGAGGATCATTTGAAAAAAATTGACAATGTGCAGGAGGTGACTGACAAATGGCAGTATATTATGCTGGCGGTTGCCATATTTCTTGCCATAATTTTCTGTTGTTATTACATAATCAGCCAGTCGAGGTGGGGCTTTTATACTGCCGGAGGGCCGGTCAGGCAGCAGGCAAATGTCCTGGGGGCGGATGAGAGCACACCATCGGAGGTGGATGGGGCAAATGATACCGGGGAGATGCAGCCGGAGAAGGACGAAACGGAGTCTGATGCGGAGCCGGAGATAACGAAGAGGGCGTATCTCACATTTGACGATGGGCCATCCGGGAACACAGTGGAGATACTGGATATCCTTGATAAATACGATGTGAAGGCAACATTTTTTGTCGTGGGGCGCGACAAGAGCTATTATGATGCCTACCGGGATATAGTGGATAGGGGACATACACTGGGGCTTCATTCGTACACCCATGATTACGATAAAATATATGGAAGCCTTGCTGATTTCTCCGAAGATATTGAGGAATTGCGAAATTTATTGTATGATGTAACAGGTGTAAATTGTGTATATTACAGATTCCCGGGCGGCAGTTCAAATACGGTATCCAGAGTGGATATGAACACCCTGATAGACTATGTGAATGCCGAGGGGCTTATATATTATGATTGGAATGCGCTGAACAATGATGCCGTGTGTGGCAGCTACACGCCGGAGCAGCTTGTCGACAATATCATGAATGATGCATTGCAGCACGACGATGTGGTCATATTGATGCATGATCTTGAGTCAAGGCACACCACGGTGGAATCACTGCCGATGCTCATTGAAAGACTCCGGGATGATGGGTATGAGCTGCTGCCTATAGATGAGAATGCACCACTTATCAGGCACAGATGAGAAGGGACGGACATATGCCATGACTTATGAAGAGGCAAGAAGTTATATAGAATATACGGACACCATGGGAAGCGTTCTGGGGCTTGACAGTATAAAGGAGCTGCTGAGAAGGCTGGGCGATCCGCAGGACGCAGTCCCGGTTATACATATAGCAGGAACAAATGGCAAAGGTTCGATATGCGCATTTCTGGACGAGATACTTGAGAGTGCAGGATACAGTGTGGGAAGATATATATCTCCGACGATATTTACATATCTTGAGAGATTTCAGATAGATAAGGAATATATGTCTGAGGAGGATTTTGCCGTATATCTTGAGACGGTGAAAGATGCAGCGGATGACATGGTGTCGGACGGCTGGGGAAGGCCCACATCGTTTGAGACGGAGACAGCGGTGGCGTTCTGTTATTTCTGCGACAAAAAGGTCGATTTCCTGTTGCTTGAGACCGGAATGGGAGGCCTGGAGGATGCCACAAATGTGTGCAGCCACCCGGTCTGTACGATAATAGCAAGTATAAGCATGGATCATATGCATTTCCTCGGGAATACCCTGAGGGATATATACAGACAGAAGCTTGGAATATTGAAAAAGAACTGCCCATGTGTGGCGTACCCGCTTGCCTTAGAGCTTGAGGATATGTGGGATATGGCATGTGAGCAGAATAATATATCGGACTTGGCGGTACTTATCAGGGAGAAGGATATAGAGATATGCAGAGAGTCAGTAGGTGGAAGTGAATATATATATGACGGACAGAGATACGAACTTCAGGTTCCGGGCATATATCAGATATATAACAGTGCCACAGCGGCTGCGACCGCACATGTTCTCATGAGGCTTGGATATGAGCTGACTGAGGATGATATAAGGAGAGGACTTAAAGCGACGTTCTGGAAGGGAAGATTCCAGAAGCTTATGGACAAACCTCTCTTGTATGTGGATGGCGCACACAATCCGGGAGGCTGGAGAGCACTTAGACAGAACATAGATGAGTATTTTGCCGGAAGAGACCTCATATATATATGTGGGGTGTTCAAGGACAAAGACTATGAGCAGATGCTCAGGATCATGATGCCGGGGGCTTCTGCGTTCATAGCAGTTGAGCCGGATAACCCGAGAGCACTTTCAAGGCATGAGCTGAAAAGGCTGGCAGGGACATATATAGATGAAGTCTATGAGCAGGAAGATGTGGACGATGCCGTGAGGCTGACGATGACGCTGGCTGATGACAGGCAGGATCCGGTGGTGATTGTATTTGGCTCGCTGTCATTTATTGGGCCGATCATAGACCGTGCGGAACATGGAGGATATATAGAAAGCTGATGCAGACAGAGATGGACAGAGTGGACAGGATCATATACAACGATGAATACAGACGTCTCATGGAGACTGTGCGGAACAAGGAGACCGACAGGATATTCTGCCGGCATGGACTTGAGCACTGCCTGGATGTTGCCAGGATAGCGTATATAATGAATATCGAACAGGGATATGCGATAGACAGGGAGATCATATATGCCGCGGCACTTCTTCACGATGTGGGACGGGCAGATCCTGATGACACCGGCAGGAAGCATCATGAGCTGAGTGTTGAGTATGCGGGCAGGATACTGGAGCAGTGCGGATTTTCCACGCAGGAGAATGAGCAGATATGTGATGCCATAGGCTCACACAATACAGACGGTGCTGAGCGGGAAGGACTGGCATATGTGTTGTATAATGCGGATAAGCTGTCTCGAAACTGTTTTGACTGCGAGGCATCAGACCAGTGTTACTGGCTGGAGAGTGCACGCAATACAGGGATAAAATATTAAGGGAAATACCAAGGGGTCGCACGTCATGTGCGGATATTTAATATCTGGAGGATAAAAGGATGATAATAGGAAACAAGACATTTGAGAGTGGAAAAGAACCTTATGTGATGGGGATACTGAATGTGACCCCGGATTCATTTTCGGATGGAGGACAGCATAACACCATGGACACAGCTCTGTTTACCACAGAGAAGATGATAGCTGAGGGTGCTGTGATAATAGATGTTGGCGGTGAGTCCACAAGACCTGTAATGTACAGGACAGGGAGACGATATCTGAATGTGATAATAGATGTTGGCGGTGAGTCCACAAGACCTGGATATACAAAGATATCGGATGAGGAGGAGATAGAGAGGACCGCACCGATCATAGAGGCGATAAAGAGAGATTTCGACGTGGCAGTATCACTCGACACATACAAGTCTGCGGTGGCTGAGGCTGGTATACATGCAGGTGCAGATCTCATAAACGATATATGGGGACTGAAGTACGATGAGAAGATGGCGGCTGTCATAGCGAAGTACGACAAGGCGTGCTGTCTTATGCACAACAGGGAGAACACAGATTACACAGACTATCTGGCTGATGTTGTATCAGATCTGGATGAGTCGGTTAACATGGCTCTGGCAGCAGGCATAGACAGGGACAAGATCATGGTGGATCCGGGAATAGGATTTGCAAAGGATCTGCATCAGAATCTGCTCCTCATGAACAATCTGGAGCTGCTCCACAAATGGGATCTCCCGATACTCCTCGGAACGTCGAGAAAGTCGATGATAGGACTTACACTTGATCTTCCGGTGACCGAGCGCGAGGAGGGAACAGTTGCCACATCAGTGCTTGGGCTTGTGAAGGGCTGCGATTTCTTCAGAGTACACGATGTGAAGAGCAACTACAGAGCACTCAAGATGACGCATGCGATGCTGAGTGCCAGATAACATATAGCGGAGGTGCGGTATGGACAGTATCAATATAAAAGGACTTGAGGTATTTGCACATCACGGAGTGTACAGGGAGGAGAATGTCCTTGGACAGAAGTTCGTGGTGGACGTATCCATGCAGGTGTCGACCCAGGAGGCCGGCAGAAGTGATGATATAAGAAAATCTGTGAACTATGGCAGCGTGTGCGATGGCATACAGAAGGTCATGAAGAACAGAAATTATAAATTGATAGAGACTGTGGCTGAGGAGATAGCAGACATGATACTTCTCACTTACGATGATGTGAGAGGGGTAAATGTGACGGTAAAGAAGCCGTGGGCTCCGGTCATGGTACATGTAGATACAGTGTCCGTGTCCATAAGCAGAAAAAAGCACACAGCATATCTTGGACTTGGGTCAAATATCGGCGACAGGGAATCATATCTGGACATGGCCATAGATGAGCTGAACAAGGATAAATACACCAAGGTGACAAGAGTATCAGATTTTATAGAGACCGAGCCGTATGGCGGCGTTGAGCAGGATGATTTCCTGAACGGCTGTCTGGAGATAGAGACGCTCAGGACTCCTGAGGAACTGCTGAGACTGGTGAATGGAATAGAGAAAGCGGCGGGAAGAGAGAGGCTGATCCACTGGGGACCGAGAACTCTGGATATCGATATCCTGCTTTATGATGATGTCGTGTATGACAGTGAGGATCTTCACATACCACACGTGGAGATGCACAAGAGAGAGTTTGTACTTGAACCGTTGTCCGCGATAGCGGGATACAAGAGGCACCCGCTGCTTGGCAAGACAATATCCGAGCTTCGTGCCGGGCTGGACAAACAGTGACAAATTTGACACTTCAAGTGGAAGGATAGATAGAATGAATACATTGGAAGAGATAAACAGTCTGGAGGAGCAGATACAGCAGCTTATCACCAGAAAGAATGAGCTTATCGACAGAGCGTGTGTTGAGGGCAGAGATATTGCGATGGCACATATAAGCTCTGATGTGGTGAGCGGGTTTGTGCCCGTGGATCATCTGAAGGTCGATAAAGACACGGTGGTTGTATACCAGGGTGTTCCGGGGGCTTACAGTCATCAGGCTATGCATGACTATTTTGGCAAGGATATAAAGAATGTAAATGTTGCAAAATTTGAGGATGTCATAGAGACGGTGAAGAGCGGCAAGGCTGATTACGGAGTCCTGCCTATAGAGAATTCCTCTGCCGGATTTGTGAGTGGTATATATGATATGGTTGGCAGCAGCGGCCTGACCATCGTGGGCGGAGACGAGGTCAAGGTGGCACATATGCTCATGGGAGTTCCGGGCTCAAAGCTTTCTGATATACAGACTGTATATTCCCATCCGCAGGGGCTTCTGCAGTGCAGTGAATTCCTAAACAGAGCCGGATACGCACAGTGCCCGGTTGCGAACACTGCAGTGGGTGCGGTGAAGGTCAGGGATGAAGGTGATATTACTCAGGCTGCCATAGCGAGCGCTCTTGCCGCAGATATATACGGACTTGAGATACTCAAGGACGATATAGTCAACAATGAGAACAACACAACGAGATTTATCATACTGTCAAAGAAAAAGGAGTATGTGAAGAGTGCGGGAAATATATCCGTATGCTTTGCACTGCCACATGAGAGTGGAACCCTTTACAGTATACTTGGACATATAAAACATAACGGGCTCAATATGACAAGCATTGAGTCGAGGCCTCTCAGGGGAAGAAAATGGGAATATTCATTCTTCATAACTCTTGAGGGAAGTCTCATGGATCCGGCGACGATAGATGCGCTGGATCATATAAATAAGGATTCTATGGATTTCAAGATAATTGGAACATACTGATAAGTAACATGAAAGGTGGGGTAGATATGGCAAGTAAGGTATTTGCAGCCATCGATGTAGGTTCTAACGAGCTGTCAATGAAGGTGTATGAGATAACTCCCAAAAAAGGGGCGAGGGAGATCGATTACGTCAACAGCACAGTTGAGCTCGGAAGTGATACCTACAACAGTGGCAGGATAACCGAGGATTCCATAATGAAGGTATGTGAGATCCTCAACAAATTCCGCAGGAAGATGAGGGAATACGATGTGCGTGAATACAAGGCGTATGCATCGTCCGCTGTGCGTGAGGCGGAGAATTCAGTCATGGTCCTTGAGAGGATAAAGCAGCACACAGGCATCGACGTCGCAGTGCTCAGCAACTCGGAGCAGAGATTCATGAACTACAAGGCGTATGCGGCAAAGTCAAAGTTTGAGGATGCCGACACGAAGAACAGGGCGCTTCTGGACATAGGAGCGGGAAGTCTTCAGATATCTATATTTGACAAGCAGAATCTGATCCAGACACAGAACCTTCCTATAGGAGCCGTGAGAATAAGGGATTATCTGGCAAAATACGGCGCAGACACGGTGGCTCTGGAGAATATCATGGAGGAGTTCGTATCGAACTTCATAGAGGAGTTCAGGAACCTCTTTATAAACGATAAGGACATCAAGAGCATAATAGCCATAGGAGACGGAATCGCAAATCTGAAGAAGGTCGGACCGGAGCTGAATATCACAGACAAGATCACAAGAGATCAGTTCCGCGTGCTTTATCACAAGGTAGTTGAGACCACCCCGGAGGTCCTTTCAGAAAAATACGGTGTGCCATACGAGAGGGCGACACTGATGCTTCCGATGGCGATCATTTACCAGTCATTCCTCGACAACTCAAGGGCGGAGGATATCATCACGCCGGATGTTACGTTCTGTGACGGAATAGTTGCCGATTATATGGATAAGAACGGAACGCTTCTGCTGAATAAGAATTTCGACGAGGATATCATTGCATCGGCAAACAGCATAGCCAAGAAATATAAGGTCAACAGGAAGCACACGCAGAATGTGACGCAGAACGCACTGGATATATTTGATTCCTTCAAGAGCGTCCACGGACTCGGAAGGAGAGAGAGACTGCAGCTCCAGATCGCAGCCATGCTCCACAGTTGTGGCAAATTTGTAAATATGAACGAGGGCACCATGATGTCCTATCACATAATCATGTCCACGGAGATACTTGGACTGTCCCACAAGGAGAGGGAGGAGATTGCAAATATTGTGAAGTTCAACGAGTATTATCTCCCTTCACAGACAAAGGCACAGGTATCGCTGATGACTGCGGATTACATGAAGGTCGCCAAGCTGGCATCCATACTGAGACTTGCGGATGTCCTTGATAAGAGCCACAGGCAGAAGATAAGTGACATGAAGTTCAGCTTCAAGGACTACGTGCTCACGATGACGGTAGATACACTGAATGATATTACGCTTGAGGCAGGGGTGTTCAAGACCAAGACTGAACTGTTCAGAAAGGTCTTTGGAGTGAAGCCTGTGTTAAAACAGAAAAGGGGGTTGTAAAGGATGGCAGATAAGAATCCGATATTTTATAACAGAGAGCTCAGTTGGCTTGAATTTGACAAGAGATGTCTGTCCGAGGCGAAGGACAGGACCATTCCTCTGTTTGAGAGAATAAAGTTCCTGAGTATAACGGCATCCAATCTGGATGAGTTCTTCATGGTAAGAATAGCATCACTCACGGATATGGTGCATGCCGGATACACCAAGAAGGATATAGCCGGAATGACGGCGCGGGAGCAGCTTGACGCACTCCATGCCAGCACCAAAGAGTTCATGAAGAACCAGTATCAGACACTGAACAGATCCCTCATCCCTCAGCTTGCCCAGAACGGATTGAAGCTTGTGAGACACCATGAGGATCTCACTCCAAAGCAGGCAAAGTACGTGGACAAATACTTTGAGAAGGATGTATACCCGGTACTCACACCTATGGCGGTGGACTCGTCCAGACCATTCCCGCTGGTGCGCAATAAATCACTGAATATAGGTGCACTCATATACGATAAGAAAAAGGACGTGACGGATATAGCGACCGTCCAGGTTCCATCTGTACTTCCAAGGATCGTGAGACTTCCTTCTGAGGAGAAGGGCGTTACCGAGATAATTCTTCTGGAGGAGGTTATCGAGAAGAACCTTGACAAGCTGTTCCTGAACTACGACATAGTGTGTGCATATCCATACCGTATCATGAGAAATGCAGACTTCTCCATAGATGAGGAGGAGACCGCAGATCTGCTGAAGGAGATCGAGAAGCAGCTCAAGCAGAGACAGTGGGGCGAGGTCATAAGACTTGAGGTGGACGAGGCCATGGACAAGAAGCTCCTTAAGGAGCTCAAGAAGCATCTCGGAGTCGATGACGAGGTCGTATACAAGATCAACGGACCTCTGGATCTCACATTCCTCATGAAGGTGAACGGCATAGATGGTTTTGACCATCTGAAGTATCCTAAGTACAAACCGCAGCCTGTACCTGGAATGGGCGATTACAGCCATATATTTGACAGGATAAAGAAGGGAGACATCCTTCTGTTCCATCCATATTATGAGTTCACACCGGTCATAGAGTTCATAAAACAGGCGGCAAATGATCCTGATGTCCTGGCGATCAAGCAGACACTTTACCGTGTCAGCGGCAATTCACCTATCATCGCGGCACTTGCACAGGCTGCCGAAAATGGCAAGCAGGTAACTGTTCTCGTCGAGCTCAAGGCAAGATTTGACGAGGAGAACAATATAGCGTGGGCCAAGAAGCTGGAGCAGGCGGGCTGTCATGTTATCTATGGCCTTGTGGGTCTTAAGACACATTCCAAGATCGCACTGGTTGTCAGACGCGAGGAGGACGGAATTAGAAGATATGTGCATCTGGGAACAGGAAATTACAATGATCAGACCGCAAAGCTTTACACTGACATGGGACTTCTCACCTGCAGTGATGCCATAGGAGAGGACGCGACGGCGGTGTTCAACATGCTGTCAGGATATTCAGAGCCGAAGAAGTGGAACAAGCTTGCAGTTGCCCCGATCTGGCTGAAGGACAAATTCCTCATGCTGATAGGCCGTGAGGCAGAGAATGCGAGACAGGGCAAAAAGGCAAGGATAGTTGCCAAGATGAACAGTCTCTGTGATCCGGTGATCATGAATGCGCTCTACGATGCCTCAAAGGCAGGCGTAAAGATCGAACTCATCGTCAGGGGAATATGCTGTATCAAGGCAGGAGTTCCGGGACTTTCAGATAATATATCAGTAAGATCCATAGTTGGAAATTATCTTGAGCACTCGAGAATATTCTATTTCTATAATGACGGATTTGAGGATATATACATGGGAAGTGCGGACTGGATGCCTAGAAATCTGGACAAGCGAGTTGAGATAACGTTCCCTGTAGAGGATCCGGAGCTTAAGAAGAAGATAAAGAATATCCTTAAGATACAGCTTGAGGATACACTCAAGGCTCACATCATGCAGCCTGACGGCTCATATGCGAAGCAGGATCTCAGGGGCAAGGCAAAGCTTGATTCACAGATGTATTTTGTGAAGCTTGCGCAGGAGAGTCAGAAGCCGGTGAAGGAAGAGGACAATGACAGGGTGTTCATCCCGGTTGAATCCCACGGCGATAATGAGTGATATAAAGGCAGCACAGAGGCATATCGACAAAAGAAAAATAACAGTTGACACACGGCTGGCGATGTGGTATTCTACCATTGCTGTGTGAAACAGTGAACATAGAAGCAGAGTATCCACTCTCACCTCAGCATGGTCTGACATGACTCGGGTTAATATTTAGCTTAGAAGATTTACAGGGTTTTCCTGAGTTTGAATATGCTTTGTATTAAGAAAGTGGATAGATGGTTCTATCCACTTTTCTTATGTCAGAGAATTGAATTTTAAAAGTGTGGAGGTAGAGAGTCATTAGCGATTTAATGATCAACGAACAGATTAGAGACAGAGAGGTACGACTCATTGGAGAAGATGGTCAGCTTGTTGGAATAATGTCATCCAGGGATGCATACAAGATGGCTCAGGATGCAGGACTTGATCTTGTGAAGATAGCACCTAAGGCACAGCCACCGGTGTGCAAGATAGTTGACTATGGTAAGTATCGTTATGAGCAGGCCAGAAAAGAGAAAGAGGCCAAGAAGAAGCAGAAGACCATGGAAGTCAAGGAAGTCAGACTTTCACCGAACATCGATGCGAATGACCTTAATACCAAGATCAATCAGGCAAGAAAGTTCCTTGAGCATGGCGATAAGGTTAAGGTTACACTGCGATTCAGGGGAAGAGAGCTTGCGCATGTAGAGCAGTCAAAGGTTATTCTTGACAACTTTGCTGAGAAGCTTGCAGAGATAGCAGTTATCGATAAGCCTGCTAAGTTTGAAGGAAGAAGCATGATAATGTTTTTAACACAAAAGCGTTAAATTATTATAGACATATAATTCAAGGAGGAAGTAAGTAAAATGGCTAAATTAAAGACAAAAAGAGCAGCAGCTAAGCGTTTCAAGAAAACAGCTAACGGCGGTTTAAAGAGATCTAAAGCTTATAAGAGTCATATCTTAACAAAGAAGACCACTAAGAGAAAGAGAAATCTTAGAAAGGCTACAATGACAGACGCAACAAACGAGAAGGTAATGAAGAAGATATTACCTTATATCTAATAGATCAGGAGGAAGAAAACCAATGGCAAGAGTTAAAGGCGGAATGAACGCAAAGCAGAAGCACAATAAGGTATTAAAGCTTGCAAAGGGCTACAGAGGAGCAAGAAGCAAGCAGTATAGAGTAGCAAAGCAGTCAGTTATGAGAGCACTTACATCTTCATACGCTGGCAGAAAGCAGAGAAAGAGACAGTTCAGACAGCTCTGGATCGCTCGTATCAACGCAGCAGCAAGAATGAATGACATCTCATACAGCAAGCTTATGCATGGTCTTAAGCTGGCAGGTGTTGACATCAACAGAAAGATGCTCTCAGAGATGGCTATCAGCGATGCTGAGGGATTTGCAAAGCTTGTTGAGGTTGCAAAGGCACAGTTATCATAATATAGAATATAGAATCTTCTATATATAAGTAAAAAGAACCGGATGTGGTATAAACTTACACATCCGGTTCTTTTGTTGCGCGAAAAGGTTTTATAATTCGGAGGCGTATGCTATAATTATAGAGGTTAGGGGGATGACCAATGAGAGTAAAGACACAGAGTAGGAGGCACATATGTTCGTAGAGAGAATAACAAAGGATCAGATGAAGATGTTTCTTGAGACTTTTGCTTGCTGTAGTGAGCAGAAGAACCTCGTTATGAGACTTAACTATGCAGGAAAGGAACCGTATCTGGATGTGACCAGGTTCAGCAATGGTCTGGTATATACTGATTCATATTATGATTTTGACAGTACATACTGCAGTAATCTTTGGAATAAGTTCCTGTATACACAGTTCACACATGAGTATTACACAGCGTTCAAGGAGTACCTTATGAAGGATGTGGACAGAAAGCTCACTAATATGATAAAAATCTGAAAAAAGTTGTTGACTTTGTATTCGATAGATGGTATTATCTTATTCGTTGGTGACGAGCACAGAAGTCGACATCACATAAATATGCGGGAGTGCTGGAATTGGCAGACAGGCTAGACTAAGGATCTAGTGCTGGAAACGGCGTGTGGGTTCAAGTCCCATCTCCCGCATTTTTTATTTCTAGAGAAAGCTTAAAACATAAGCTTTCTCTTTTTTTTAACTAATATTAACTCCCGGGAGATTTCCTTGATATATGGGCTGACAGGGGGTAGAATCAAATATATTCATAAAAACAGGAGGAATAGAGCGTGTCAAAAGCGATATTCAATAAGAAGGTTCTGGCGGCAGCGATTGCCGGTCTGATGTCCGTGTCGCTGGTTGGCTGTGGAGGCAGTACCGGTGGACAGACAGGAAGTTCCAGAATAAATATAGAGCCGTATAGCAAGGTGGAATTCAATACGGATCAGGTTAAGAGCGGAGATATCCAGTCCTCATTGACATTGGAGCTCAAGCCTGATGGTTACAGCAGCAATGATTACTCGATACAGCAGTCTGACTACAAGGTTCAGGAGGTCAAGGTAAAAGAGGGCGATAAGGTGGCCAAAGGCGATGTGATGATTCAGTTTGAGGCCAAGGATATCCAGAAGACCATAGATCAGTATACGGATCAGAAGGAGCGGGATCAGCTTCTTATAGACCATTACAACAGGCTGGCGAGCATAGACAGCAGCCAGGATTACTCCAGTGACATATCCGCGGCGAAGGAGGATATGGATCTGGCGGATACATACATCAAAGAGCAGAACGAGAGAATGAAGGAGTATCAGGTCATTGCAGACAAGAACGGAACAGTGACTTATGTCAACTCAGATCTGCAGTATGGATATGTCACAGCGGGTGATACGCTCATAACGGTGGATTCGGGTTCGTCTGATTATGTATCAGAGACTGCGGATTCATACGAATTCAAGGAGGGGCAGACCTACGATGCTGATTTTCAGGAGGCAACATTTACACTGAAGCTCACGAAGTGTGAGAAGTATACAAGCTCTGCCACCGGAGAGGAGATGCAGAAACTTACATTTCAGCCTGTCAGTGATATGACCGGAGTGACCGAAGCGGATACCCTCAAGATGGTCATAGATAAGCCGGTTGTAAAGAACGTTGTATATGTGAATAAAAAGGCTGTGTTTGACGGCTCGGGTGAGAAGAAGTATGTGTACACTGTAAATGAGGACGGATACAGGAATGCGGTAGAAGTTACTGTTGGAGATACGGTGGATGATTATACAGTTATCAAATCAGGACTGAAGGCCGGAGAGCAGGTGGTGATAAATTGATGAGACAGAATATTATGCATAAAGGCAGCACACGGACAAAAAAGAATATGACCGCCAGAATAGCATGCCTGGTAATGTCATTTGTCATGGCAGGAGGAATGGCGGGCTGTGGCAAGGAGAACAGCGAGAAGGTTCCTGAGCTCGTTGAACCTGTAAGTACAAACGAGGCATACAGACCGGTCACATATGGAGATATAGGCAAAAAGGTCATCAAGACCGGAACGATAGTCCCAACTGACTATTGTTATTACTATGACACATCTGTGACTCTGTCAAAGGTGTATGTGAATGTGGGCGATGAGGTCAAGAAGGACACGGTTCTTGCAGAGACCGACAGCAATGCATCCACAGCATCGGGAGACGATGGCAGTGGTACAGATTCAGGCTCAATAGTGGATGATTCTTCAACATCGATGGATGGGGACGACAGCTCGGGAGCTGATTCCCAGGATGTGAAGAAGTATTCACATGAGATCAAGCAGAAGATATATGAGCAGAATCAGGCTGAGCTGGACTGGAAGATAAAGGCGTGCGAAGAGATCGGTGATTCAAAGGGCGCTGCAGAGGCCAGAACAGAAAAAGCCATAAATGAGGAGAACAACAGGTACGATAATCTTTTATATGAGTATGAGCAGAAAAAGCTCACACAGCAGGACGAGGATGAGGACAAGGTCAAGCAGAGCGGAACGCTCAAGGCAGACCGTCCGGGCACGGTAACATACGCCAAGAAGATAAGCGGCAGTGAGAATACTGTCGGCGGCGGTGAGAACGTGGTCGTGGTTTCAGATTACAGTGATCCATATATAGAGATAACCGGTGAGAGCTTCAAGAAGAATACATACAGCATGTATAAGAACATGTACACTGTGATAAATGGAAAGCAGTATGACATAGTGCCATACAACTACACCAATCAGGAGATAGCTGTGGCACAGAGCAAGTCAAGTCTTCCATACACAAGATTTAAGCTCAAGGGTGTGAAGGATGCAGATAAGATCCTCAGCGTGGGCAACACGGTGTCACTGTATTTCAGTACATCCGATGCAAAGGACGTACTCACAGTGGGAAATGATTCCATATACGAGGAGAACAACCAGAAATTTGTATATGTCAAGACAGATTCCAGTGAGAAGGAGCGCAGGGATATAGATACCGGTGCCAGCGACAATAACTACACAGAGGTAGTCAGCGGACTCAAGGAAGGCGATCTTGTCTACTACGCTTCAGATGCGGTCATGCCTAGTGATTACACAGAATACACGGTGGCACTCGATTCATATACGAAGACAGCAACGGTGAAGAGCGATTCGTTCTCGGTGGAGGACCTCAACAGTGTCAGCTACACTGCACCATGCGATGGACGTTTCACGTCACTCAACGTCAAGAAGGGCCAGAAGGTTAAGAAGGGGGATGTGCTGTTTGTCATTGACAGTGGCGGCGGAACAGCGGCGGTCAAGGATATAGATAACCAGATCAGCGAGGAGAACCAGACTTACAGTTCGGATCTCAAGGATTTTGATGATCAGATAAATGAGCTTACAAATGAGATCACGAGATACCAGAAGGGTAAGGTGGCAACGCCGACGGATGCAGAGAACACTCTCTACATGGCGGAGCAGCTCGTGTGCCAGAGAAATGTTGTTACATACAACAAGGATCTTAGGATATATACACACAATGCAACCATCAAGAGCTTAAACGCACAGAGAGAAAAGCTCAACAAGAACAATGATGGAAGCGGAAAGATAACTGTCTACGCTGACCAGGCGGGAACAGTACTCTCGGTTGGCGCGAAGACTGATGTGGCTGTCAAGGAAGGTGCAAATGTACTCACAGTCGGAAGCAACGACAATGTGATCCTGGCGATATCCATATCAGAGGGAAAACTTGCTGTAAACCAGAAGGTTTCAATATCAAATAAGAACAACAGCGGTAAGAAGATAAGCGGAGTGTGTGTCGGAAGCACCGGAGACAGCTCCAAGTCATATATCAGTACTGATTCAGAGGGCGGGGTTCACGTAACCAAGTGTTCAGGCAGTGATGAACTGAAGTATTATGTAAAGGTTGATGATGCAAGCTTTTACAAGAAGCCGAAGTCATATCAGGTCAGCTACCCGACAAAGTCCTATGAGAACGTGGTCATGATACCTAACAACATGATCTATCATGAGACGAGCAAGAACAATTCAAATGAGTATGACTATGTATGGCTCATCAAGGATGATGAGATCATAAAGCAGTATGTCACTCTCGGCGAGGCAGACAAGACCAAGACGGTTATACTGTCAGGTCTTTCAGAGGGCGATGTCATAGCTAAGGAATCAGGAGCAACATCCACCGGTGGCTCATCGAGTTCATCAGAAGGTTCCGATAATTCAAAGTCAGGCGCAGACAGCCAGTCGGATGGCGGATCGGATTCATCTGGCGGAGATGCGGCGGCAGCAGAGTAGCAGAGAGGAGATATAATGTTTAAATTTTTATCACATAAATTATTGAACAAGAAGTGGTTAAATGCATGTCTCCTGCTTGGAATCATATTGCTGGTGGCTGTTGCATCGTGCAACCCAATGTTCAAAAACGGAGCGCTGGATATGCTCATGTCGTCCAAGTTTGACGCGGCGATGGTAGAGCAGAACAAGTATCCGGCAACTATCGGCAGATCAGGCTCATGCGCGGTAGACGATTATGCCGATGCCGATGCAGTGCTTGGCAGGATCGGCAAATATGAGGACATGTGGAACTACTACATGGAGATAGATGCTCTGCAGAAGCAGACCAGCCTGTCACTTCAGGCGGGTTACACCCAGAGCAACCTGAATCACAGGACCAGCTTCAACATGACATATATGCCACAGATAGAGGATCATGTGAACATAACATATGGAACGTCACTCGAGGATGCCAAGACAGAGGATGGTGTGTATCCTTGTATCATCTCACAGAGAAACCTTGACAAATACGGCCTTGTCGTTGGAGAGGTATTCAGCATAGATACCGGACTCAGCGATGCCGTTGACTCACAGGGCAATCCTATGAAGTATCAGATCGTAGGTGTATTTGAGGAGAAGGATTACTCAGACAGCTTCTGGTATGACCAGCTTGCAGATCTCGACAGCGAGGTATATGTGAAGAAGGATGACTTCAACGACATGATAGGCAAGTACGGCTTCCTCACAATATACTACGTGGATCACGTCATGCTTGACTACTCACAGATAACACACAAGAATGCCATGGACACGTTGTATTATCTCCAGTCATTTGAGAAGTCAGATAAATATTTTGAGCAGAATTTCAGCAGTGTGCTCATAGATTATAAAGGCGATGCAAGAACCATCGGTATAATCATATGGGTTCTGGAGCTCCCAATACTGGTTCTGCTTCTGGCATTCATTTACATGGTATCAAGTCAGATACTTGAGATGGAGGATGGAGAGATCGCCATGCTCAAGAGCCGTGGTACCAGCACGAAGCAGGTTCTCGGAATATACCTTGGACAGTCGGCAATACTGTCGGCGATAGCCATAGTGATAGGAATCCCTATAGGATATCTTCTGTGTAAGCTTGCAGCAAGCACGGATTCGTTCCTGCAGTTTGGATTTAAGGATACACATTTCTATGGAGTAGATCCGTGGATGATAGTGTACAGTCTGGCTGCCGCTATTATAGCTATATTATTTGTGACACTTCCGGTGTTCAAATACGCCAAGAACTCCATAGTGGAGCAGAAGAGCAGAACAGGAAAGGTAAATTACAAGCCATTCTGGGAGAAGTTCTTTGTGGACGTCATCCTTGTGGCACTTTCAATATACCTCCTGTACAATTACAACAAGCAGAAATCGACGATAGCACTCGATATACTTGCGGGTTCAAGACCTGATCCGGTCATCTTCCTGAACTCTTCACTCTTTATATTTGCAGTGGGACTTCTGGTGCTCAGACTCATCAAATACCTGATAAGACTGATATACAGGATCGGAAGAAAGAGATGGTCGCCGGCTGTGTACGCATCATTCCTGCAGATCACACGTACGGTCAAGAAGCAGGGATTCATATCAGTGTTCCTTGTAATGACAATAGCCATGGGTATGTTCAACTCGAACATGGCAAGAACCATAAATAAGAACAAGACACAGCGAATAGATTACAATCTGGGAACGGATCTTGTGGTACAGGAGCAGTGGACCAGAGGAACATACATAGACAAAGACAAGAAGACCCACTGGTATTACACAGAGCAGGATTTTGAGAGATTCACAAAGCTCGAGGACAGCCTGTGTGACAAGGTGACAAGAGTCATATACGACGACAATGCCGTCATAAAAGCGGGCGGCGAGGAGTTGGCGGGCAGCGTACTCATGGGTATCAACACCAAGGAGTTCGGTGAGACGGCCAGACTGCAGAGCGGACTCAACAAGGAGCACTGGTACAATTATCTGAATGATCTTGCAACAGTGTCGAATGGAGTCATCATTTCATCAAACCTTGCAAAGAAGTACAATATAAAGGTTGGAGATTCCATAAACTATGCGAGATACAGTCCTATTGCAAGCAAGGAGAAGGAGGAGATCGCATCTCCTAGCGGAACGGTATGTGCCATAGTGGATGCATTCCCGGGATTCCAACAGTATGTGTATGAGAAGGATTCCGAGGGAGAGATGCAGGAGGTGGAGAGATACCTCGTAGTTGCCAACTATGCATATGTTGTTGGTGCATTCAGTCAGACACCATACCAGGTATGGATGCATCTCAAGGATGGTGTGGACTACAAGGATGTACTTCAGGCACTCAGTGATGAGGATGTCAATATAGTGCAGTATGAGAGTGTGGATAAGGATGTGTCAGAGATGCAGGAGTCACCTCTGGTGCTCATAACAAATGGTCTGTTCTCACTGTCATTTATCATAGCGATCATACTTTGCACGGTGGGATTCCTGATATACTGGATAACATCCATCAAACAGAGAGAACTTCTGTTTGGTATCTACAGAGCTATGGGTATGAGCATGCGTGAGATCAACAAGATGCTCATAAATGAGCAGATATTCAGCTCGGTACTTGCCAGTCTGGCGGGATACGGAGTCGGTGCTGCGGCTACGGTGCTTTTCGTCAAGCTGGTTGCCGTGGTTTATCTGCCGGAATCACACAACATAGCGATATCGATAGCTGTGGATCCTTACGACATCATAAAGCTCACAGCGGTTGTTGTATTTATGTTTGTTGTATGTTTCGTAGTCATAAGAACTATATTGAAGAAGATGAATATAACACAGGCATTAAAGCTGGGGGAGGATTAATCTATGGATGAAATTATGATAGAGGCACATGGAATCAAACGCTGTTTCAGACTTGGAAGCGGAGAAGATTTCTATGCACTCAAGGGAATAGATATAACAGTCCCGGCTGGAAAGCTCACTATACTCAAAGGTCGTTCAGGATCGGGTAAGACGACACTGCTCAATATCCTGAGCGCGTTGGATGAGCCTACTGAGGGCGAAGTGATAGTCGGCGGCCACGTGTACAGCGAGATGAACGAGAAGGAAAAGGAGAAGCTGAGAAGATACAATATAGGATTTGTATTCCAGTCGGTTGCCCTGATCCCGATTATGAGTGCGTATGAGAACGTCGATTTCGGACTCAGACTTGCGGAATATGAGGGCAACAGGGATGCCCGTATAAAAGAGGTGCTCGATCTGGTGGGACTGTCATCCAGAATGACGCATTTCCCAAATCAGATGTCAGGTGGTGAGCAGCAGAGAGTTGCCATAGCCAGAGCGGTGGCTCATAAGCCAAAGGTAATATTTGCGGATGAGCCTACAGGAGCCCTTGATACGGCTTCGGGACTTGCAGTCATGAAGCTGTTCCAGGAGCTGGTGTACAAGGAAGGAATAACGATAGTCATGACGACACATGATCCGAAGCTTATGGAGCTCGGTGATGTAGTATATGAGATAGAGGATGGTGAGATAGTTGAGCGATAAGCATTTATTCAGAAAAAAGAAGAACGATGCTGTGGAGCCTGAAACTATAGCACCGGATGTGGAGACACAGGACATGGAGAACACGGATGGCCAGGAGACGCAGGAGTTCGTGTACGGCATGGATCTTCAGGAAGACGAGGGCACTGACAGCGGGAAAGCCGTGGAAGCAGATCCTGAGGCTGGCACAGATAAAGAAGCCGGCGGGGAACGCCTTGGTTCTGAGGAGAATATCATAGAGTGTGACAGCCTTGTCAAGATATACAAGACTGACGATGTGGAGGTCATGGCTCTTCAGGGCCTGGAGCTCAACATCAAATACGGCGAGCTCATGGCGGTCATCGGAAAGTCGGGATCAGGAAAGTCCACACTCCTCAATATGATCGGAGGACTTGAGAGACCTACGGCCGGAAAGCTGTATGTCGACGGCAAGGATCTGTTTGCGATGACGGATAAGGAGCTTGTGGAGTACAGAAAGCACACTGTAGGATTTGTGTGGCAGAAAAACTCCAGAAACCTTCTGCCATATATGACAGCCATAGAGAATGTTCAGGTACCTATGTACTTCGACAAGAGTAACAAGGAAGACAAGTATGCAAGAGCCCATGATCTGCTCTGCAGAGTGGGACTTGAGGACAAGATAAATTCATATCCATCTCAGATGTCAGGTGGTGAGCAGCAGAGAGTTGCCATAGCCATAGCCCTGGCAAATAATCCGAAGATACTTCTTGCGGATGAGCCAACGGGAGCCGTGGACAGCAAGACATCCAACATGATACAGGATCTGTTCAGAAAGCTGAACGAAGAGCTCGGGATAACGATAATCATAGTTACACATGATATAAGCCTTGCAAATAAGGTGGGACGTGTGGTTATGATTGCGGACGGCAAGATTAGCACAGAGAAGATCATGAAGGAATCTTACAAGGACAGAATGAACGAGCTGACGACAGACGGCTTCTCATCTGATGATTCACATGAGGAGTTCTCGATACTCGATAAGGCAAATCGTGTACAGATAAGCCCTGATATGCTGGCGGCTGCCGGAATCGACAGCAATAAGGTCAAGGTTCAGGTTGTTGACGGCAAGGTCATCATCACAAAAGAGTGATAGCAGATGGTGTTGTGTCAGCGGGGAAAATATATTATAATTACTTCAATTAAGTAAGGAAAGGTTGGTATTTTATATGAGAAAAGCGGGTTACAAAAAAGCGGCGGCGCTGCTTTTGGTGACATCACTTGTGGCAGGAACTGCGCTTACAGGATGTGGCAAGAAGAAGGTGGATTACAACATGGGAGACGACGAGAACGGCGGTGGTGGCGGTAAGCTGGCATCAAGACTCGACGTACCAGAGTCATACAATGGCAAGCTTGAGGGCATCAATGCAGATACAGGTCTCACAGATGTATCCATAAATGCCACAGAGATAGAGGTGCCTGACACAGATAAGATGTCAGTGCTTTACTATGAGCTTAACAATGTAGACAATGACTACAAGAAGCGTGTGTGCGAGAATATATTTGACGTGAGCGCAGGTGTATATGTATATAACTGGGATAAGCCGTACAAGGAGGATATACAGAGAGAGATAGATTCACTTCAGTCCATGATGGATCAGGCTACATCGGATGATGATAAGAGCTATTATGAGGATTACATGAAGTCACTTAAGGATCAACTCAAGACAGCGTCTGATACGAGAGATGGAGCCGGAGACTACAGTGGAGACACATTCATCGGATCTGTAGGGGACAACGAGTTCATGGTAACATTCTATGGAAGTGGCGATGACATGTCCACAGGCGGCGGATTCTCACTGGATTACTATCCATCGGATCAGCTTATACAGTACAGACCTAAGGATGGCGCAACAAGTGTATACTGCTACAGCAGTGAATATTCTGACGAGGAGGCTTCCGCAAACACAGCTTCCATCAGTGCGGCAGATGCTGAGCAGAAGGGAACAGATTTCCTTGCATCATGTGGAATCTCAGATGTCATAGAAACAAGTAATTTTGATCTGCTGTGGGATTACAGCGATGCATCAAACAGCACAGTTGCCGCAGAGAAGAATGGTTACATGGTAACATATAAGCGTTCTGTGGACGGCGTGGCTCCATATACACCTAATGTATACGGCCTTGACACACTCGCAACAAGTGATGAAACGTGGTATGACACCATGGATGAGACATTCCAGCTCGGCATTGATGACAATGGACTTATCTCAGCATATTGCCTTGATTCCTTCAGAGCAACAGGAGACAAGAAGGACAATGTTGATCTTATAAGCTGGGATGATGCACTCAAGAAGCTTCCGGAGGCTGTAAATAAGTATTACACAGACAACAAGACACAGTACAGCACCATTGAGTTCAACGATGTAAGACTTACATACTACAAGCTCAAGGATGGAGATAAGTACACATACAGCCCTGTATGGGTATTTGCACAGTGCGACAAGATGGAGGATGGAAGCCTCGATAAGGATTATCCAATACAGCTCATCATGTTAGATGCTACCACAGGAGATATGATAGATCTTAAGGATGTCCTGAACCAGCAGACATATGATTCATCTGTAGTTGATTCTGTTATTGACAGTGATTCAGATTTTGATATAAGTGACGACAGCCTCATTGATGAGACTGATATAACTGATACTGACGATGCAGACAGCAGTGATGAGTCAAGCGCAGATGCGATTGATATCGGAGATGCTGATATCGACATGGGCGATCAGGATACAACAGAGTAAATAAAACTCAGACATATAGGTTAAAGGAGAAAAATCCTCATAGACTGATAAAGTGGTATAAATATTGGTCTATGAGGATTTTTTATTGTTGACACATACCCCTAGGGGGTATATAATCCGTGGATGAAAAGAGAATTTAACAGCCGTAATGTGCAGATAATAAACAGATGGCATATATGCAGCGTCGTTTGAAATGTGAACAGAAATGGCTGATGTACAAGGGATGTGTCAAGTTTTCTATGAAAACTTGACATGTAGCTCCAGCCATTTGCCGAAGGCAAATTTTGCATGGCTGGAGTTCAATAAGGATGGAGGAAAGATATATGGAAGAACAGAAGAAATGCTGCTGTCATCATGGCGGAGAGATAAGCGACGTGGAAGCCAGGGTGAGGACAAGGACAGACGAGGAGTATAAGAAGCTTCTCAACAGACTGAACAGGATAGAGGGGCAGATAAGAGGCGTGAAGAGTATGCTGGAAAATGATGCATATTGCACAGACATCGTGCTCCAAGTGTCGGCGATCAATGCGGCACTCAACAGCTTCAACAGACAGCTCCTTGCCGAACATATCAGGACCTGTGTTGCAGACGATATAAGAAATGGCAAGGATGATACTATAGAGGATCTGGTAAATACGGTTACCAGACTTATGAAATAGATATGTCAGTTATTGGCAAGTGCGGTTACGAACTGACTGATGCTTGATAAAGGAAGGTGAAATATATGGACAAGTACAATGTGACAGGAATGACATGCAGTGCATGCAGTGCAAGAGTCGAGAAGGCCGTATCCAATGTTGAGGGAGTTACCTCGTGTCAGGTGAATCTCCTGACCAACTCCATGATGGTGGATGGAACAGCCGACAGCGGAACTATAGTGGCTGCAGTTGAGAAGGCAGGATACGGTGCGAGTCTGGCGGGTGGAAGATCCGCTGGTGGAAATACTTCACATTCAGGTGGGAAGAGCAGCGGTTCCGGTGAGAGTGAGGCGGACAAAGAATTTGGAAAAATGAAGAAGAGACTGGTGGCATCAGTTATAATTCTTATTCCCCTCATGTATATATCAATGGGACATATGATGTGGAACTGGCCGCTGCCAAGCTTCTTTGACGGCAATCATGTGGCGATGGGACTCACGCAGATGCTGCTAACCATAATCGTGATGGTGATAAATCAGAGATTCTTTGTGAGTGGATTTAAGGGAGCTATACACGGCTCGCCTAATATGGATACACTTGTTGCCATGGGCTCAGGTGCCTCATTCATATACAGCGTGTACGTGCTCTATGCCATGACAGCGGCGCAGACAGCAGGTGACGGTGAGCGTGTCATGACGCTCATGCATGATTTTTATTTTGAATCTGCGGCCATGATACTGGCGCTTATAACAGTCGGCAAGACGCTTGAAGCATATTCAAAGGGAAGAACCACGGACGCACTCAAAGGTCTGATGGATCTTGCCCCGAAGACAGCCGTTCTCATCAGAGATGGTGAGGAGGTCACCGTGGATATAGATGAAGTTGCGGTTGGAGATATATTTGCCGTTAGACCGGGTGAGAGCGTTCCTGTGGACGGAGTAGTCCTTGAGGGGGATTCCGCTGTGGACGAGTCAGCTCTCTCGGGTGAGAGTATACCTGTGGATAAAACTGCAGGAAGCCGTGTGTCTGCGGCGACGATCAACCAGTCGGGTTATCTGAAATGTCGTGCTACACAGGTAGGTGCGGATACCGCACTGTCCAAGATAATAGATATGGTAAGTGATGCGGCGGCTACCAAAGCTCCAATAGCAAAGCTTGCTGATAAGGTTTCGGGAGTGTTTGTACCTGTTGTCATACTGATAGCATTTATCACGATGATAGTGTGGATAATAGTGGGTAAGGATGCCGGTTATGTGCTGGCGAGAGGAATATCGGTACTTGTTATAAGCTGCCCATGTGCACTTGGACTTGCCACACCTGTTGCGATCATGGTGGGAAATGGAATAGGTGCCAAGCACGGAATACTGTTCAAGACTGCGACTGCTCTTGAGGAGACAGGAAAGAGCAGCATAGTGGTCATGGACAAGACCGGAACGATCACAAAGGGAGAGCCTGTAGTGACGTATATACTGGCAGCCGAGAATGTCAGTGGTGACGAGCTGATGCAGAAGGCTGCGGCTCTGGAGAAGCTGTCAGAGCATCCTCTGGCAAGAGCTGTGGTTGGATACTACAGTGAGAATTACCAGACAGGTGATGCACAGAAGGATAAAAATTATGAGGTATCCGATTTCAAGGCTGTTGCGGGCAACGGTCTGATGGGAAGTCTGAACGGCAGAAAGATCATCGGCGGAAATATGGATTATATAAAGGGATATGCAGATGTACCTGAGACGATGAAGGACAGTGCGGAGAAGGTATCACAGCAGGGAAAGACACCTATGTTCTTTGCCGAGGAGGCTGACGGAGATTACAGAGTCCTTGGAATAATAGCCGTGGCGGATACTGTGAAGGAGGACAGCGCTGAGGCCATAAGCCAGCTTCAGTCGATGGGACTTTCAGTAGTTATGTTAACCGGTGATAATGAGAGAACCGCAAAAGCCATAGGAGAGCAGGTCGGCGTGGACAGAGTAATAGCGGGCGTGCGTCCGGACGGCAAGGAGAGCGTTGTGCGCGATCTCATGCAGAAGGGGCATGTGATCATGGTTGGTGATGGAATAAATGATGCCCCTGCACTCACAAGGGCAAATATAGGAATAGCCATAGGTGCAGGCACGGATATAGCCATAGATGCTGCGGATGTTGTTCTCATGAAGAGTGAGCTCACAGATGTTCCGGCGGCCATAAGACTCAGCAGGGCAACAGTTAAGAACATAAAAGAGAATCTTTTCTGGGCATTTATATATAATATAATTGGAATACCACTTGCCGCCGGCGTGTGGATCCCGATATTTGGCTGGACGCTCAATCCTATGTTCGGAGCGTTTGCCATGAGCCTGTCAAGTTTTTGTGTTGTTACAAATGCGCTGAGGTTGAATTTGACAGACATTTATGATAAAAATAAAAGGTATAGAATCAAGGAGGACAAAGTTATGACAAAGACAATGAAGATCGAAGGTATGATGTGTGGACATTGTGAAGCCAGAGTCAAGAAGAGTCTTGAGGCCATTGACCAGGTGCAGGAGGCTGTAGTCAGCCATGAGACAGGAACAGCGGTTGTCACTCTCAAGGCAGACGTTGATGACAGCGTGCTCAAGAAGACAGTAGAGGATCAGGATTATAAGGTGACATCAATTCAGTAAAGGCAGGAAATATATGAAGAAGATACTGAACAGATTGCTAAGCAGAATGGTAATAACGTGCTTTCTTGTGGTCGTCCAGTTGGCGATCATGATACTGGGGGTTGTTTTTCTTCAGGACAGATATATCTATATATCGGGTGCTCTCAAGCTGCTCAGCGTAATAGTTGTAATGTATCTTATAACAAAGGATACTAACCCTATGGTAAAGATGGCATGGATGGTGCCGATACTCATATTCCCGGTGCTGGGAGGTCTCATGTATGTGCTCTATGGACATGTGCTGATACCTAAAAAACTCAGAAAGAATTTTCTGCGGGTTCTCCAGCAGGAGGTATATGAGAACGTCAAGGGGGACAACTGGGTCCCAGCGGAGAATTTAAAGTCGGAGCCTACATACAGGATATGTAATTATATGGAGAATGTGGCTGAGGCGCCTCTGTACAAGCATACCAGTGTAAAGTATTATGCCATAGGCGATGATGTGATGGATGATCTCATCAGAGACCTGGAGAGTGCGGAGAAGTATATATTCATGGAATATTTCATCGTGGACAAGGGTTATATGTGGGATACCATACTTGAGATATTGAAGCGCAAGGCTGCGGAGGGACTTGATGTCAGGTTCATGTATGATGACATCGGATCTGTGTTCAATGTGCCGAAGTATTACTGGAAGGAACTTGAATCCTACGGTATCAAATGTATGGCGTTCAATCAGGTGGTTCCATTCTTTGCCACTATCTTCAATAACAGGGATCACAGGAAGATCACTGTTATTGATGGCAAGATAGCTCACACCGGCGGTTACAACATGGCTGACGAGTATATCAACAAGATAGAGAAGTACGGCAAATGGAAGGACAGTGGAGTGAGACTTGAGGGCGAGGGCGCCTGGAGCTTCACTGTTATGTTCCTTCAGATGTGGAACAGCTTCAGATATTCAGAGGGAAGCTACAACAACTATAGACCGGCGGAAATCGACTATAGTGGCGTAAGTGACGGATATGTTCAGCCGTACAAGTCCAGTCCTCTGAGCGGAGAGAATGTGGGTGAGAATCTGTACATGCAGATGATAAATGATGCACAGGAGTACATTTATATATTTACCCCATATCTTATCGTGTGTAACGAGCTCATGATGGCACTGAAGCTGGCAGCCAAGAGGGGCGTGGATGTGCGTATTGTTACGCCGGCCATCCCGGACAAGAAATATATATACAAGATGACCCAGTTTAGCTACAAGGAGCTGCTTCTGGCGGGTGTGAAGATATATCAGTACACGCCTGGATTTATACATTCAAAGACTTTGCTCATGGATGGCAAGCTTGCATCTGTGGGATCCATCAATCTGGATAACAGGAGCTTCTATCACCACTTTGAGTGTGGAACTCTTCTGTATGACTGCAAGGCCATAGAAGATGTGAAGAAGGATATGATGGATACATTTGCCGAGTCGGAGGAGATAGATATTCCGTGGTGCAGAAATAACATAAGCAGGGTGAATATACTTGGTGCGATACTCAGATTATTGTCACCGCTTTTATAAAAGGAGTATAGCCGTATGGGCAGAAAAGACAACATTGCAGGAGACGGCAGGCGGGAACTTCAGAACGGAATAACCACATTATTTCTTATATATATGGGGGCTGCATATCCCCTGATAATTCATGACAGATATTTTGATATAACAGTAACCAAGTACAGGGCGTTTTATATTGCACTGTGCATTTATGCGGTGCTTATGGTGCTTGCGGTGTTGGTGGATGTGCTTGGACGAAATGTCAGCACAGGGCATGGGTCGCAGAGCTCAGGCGGGAATGTGGATGCTTCAGCAGGGGCGGCACATGGCAGCAGGTTTATCGGACGCCTGAGACATTTTATGGATATGCATAATATCATGGCCATGGATATATTCATGGCAGGATTTGTTCTGGCAAATGTTCTGGCATTCTTTATGTCAGGGAATAAGGCAGCAGCATATACAGGCGAGGAGGGCAGAAGGTGCGGACTTCAGTTCGTGCTGCTGGCCTTTTTCCTGTATGTGTGTATGGCGAGATATTGCAGGATAAGGCGGTATGTGGTGGTCATATTCATGCTTGCGGGCTCATTTGTGGGAATTGTCGGCATATGCCAGTTCATGGGATATGATTTCCTTGGACTCAGGGAAGGGCTGATGCAGAGCATAAGAAATGTATACATATCCACATTTGGCAATATCGACATATTTGCAAGCTTCCTGTGCGTGCTGGTTCCGATGGCAGCCGGGGCGTATATCAGCTCGGAGGGAAAAGAGAGCATAGTGATACGGATAACAGCAGTCATCGCTGTGCTCACAGGAACAGGAGCGGTGATCATATCCAATGCAAACCTTGCATATGCAGGCGTGGGTGGTGCTATGATTGTGGCATGGATATGGGCGTCATACCGCGGAAGAATAAGAGAATTTGCAGATGTATGCCTGGTTATGGCGTGCGGAGTCCTGGCGATCAGCATTATGCTGGGAAGAACGGATAACGGATATTCAGAACTTGACGGACTGAGCTGCTTTGTGAGTGACAGCCGGATGGTGTGGATAGTTTCCGTGGTCGTTCTCGTTGTATGGGCGGCCATAAGGCTGGCTTCAAAGTGGACTGTGAAGTTCCGCGGAAAGGCAGCTCTTGCTGTATCGGTCGGCGTATCACTTGCAGGCATCGTCGCTGTTGTTATATATGCGGCGCACAACCACATGGGTATATTTTCATTTGAAGATTCCTGGGGAAACTACAGGGGTTTTGTGTGGAGGAGACTCATGGAGGCGTATAGTGATTTCAGTGTTCCACAGAGGCTGTTCGGTTATGGAAATGAATCAGTGAAGGCGATCATGACTGACAGGTACTATGACGATATGATGAATACGGTGGGTGTTATATATGATAATGCTCACAATGAGTATCTGCAGTATCTGATAACCACAGGAATATTCGGTGCAGTGAGTTACGTAGGACTGCTGGTTACCACAGGTGGTGTGCTTGTGAGAACTGCGGTATCAGGAGCTGTGATGAATGAGAATGAAAGCATGAGCAGTCAATCCGCAGGAAAAAGATCGAAGGAGAAGGCAGCCTCGAGAGATTCAAGAACTGTAAGAGGTTCAAAGACAGGGACTGGCTTGGAGTGCCTGCTTGGATATGCTGAGGATGAGGGCAGTATGATAGCTGTTCTGCTCGGGATAACCGGGTATGCCGTTCAGGCATTTGTCAATCTTAACCAGTCGCTCACAACGCCATACATATTCCTGCTCATAGCCATGGCAGGAGGTCTGTGCCGGAGATATATATGTCAATTTGCAGATGGCGGCAGAAAATGACGTGTGAAGGACGATTTATAAGAAAATAATACAGGGAATTGTGTGTATATACTTGCCACAGTGCATAGCAAAATGTTATAATATTTGCCTGTGTGGTGCTAGTGAACCGCACATTGAATAAATAAATACAGGAGGTCTAGAGGGACATGCAGATTTATGACGAGCTTGTAGCCAGAGGGCTTATAGCGCAGACAACAGATGAAGATGAAATTAGAGATTTAGTAAATAATGGTAAGGCAGTATTCTATATTGGCTTTGATCCGACTGCTGACAGCCTGCATGTAGGCCACTTCATGGCGCTCTGTCTGATGAAGAGACTTCAGATGGCAGGCAACAAGCCTATCGCGCTGATAGGTGGAGGTACAGCCATGATCGGTGATCCATCAGGCCGTACAGATATGAGACAGATGATGACAAAGGAGACTATCCAGCACAACGTTGACTGCTTCAAGAAGCAGATGAGCAAGTTCATAGACTTCTCAGAGGACAAGGCGCTTCTCGTCAACAACGCAGACTGGCTTCTCGACCTGAACTATGTAGATGTTCTCCGCGATGTTGGAGCATGCTTCTCAGTCAACAACATGCTTCGTGCAGAGTGCTACAAGCAGCGTATGGAGAAGGGACTCAGCTTCCTTGAGTTCAACTACATGATCATGCAGAGTTACGACTTTTACGCACTGTACCAGAAGTACGGCTGCAACATGCAGTTCGGCGGCGATGACCAGTGGAGCAATATGCTTGGCGGTACAGAGCTCATCAGAAGAAAGCTTGGCAAGGATGCATACGCCATGACAATCACACTTCTCCTCAACTCAGAGGGCAAGAAGATGGGTAAGACCCAGAAGGGTGCTGTATGGCTCGATCCTAACAAGACATCACCATTTGAGTTCTACCAGTACTGGAGAAATGTGGCAGATGCAGATGTTCTGAAGTGCATCCGTATGCTCACATTCCTTCCACTTGAGGAGATAGATAAGATGGACAGCTGGGAGGGCAGCCAGCTCAACCAGGCAAAGGAGATCCTTGCATACGAGCTCACAAAGCTTGTACACGGCGAGGAGGAGGCTGCTAAGGCACAGGAGAGCGCAAGGGCACTGTTCTCCAAGGGTGTTGCAGCAGACATGCCATCAGTAACACTTGCAGCAGATGACTTCAAGGACGGCGCCATCGATATCGTGTCAGTTCTCGTTAAGTCAGGTCTTGTTACATCACGTAACGAGGGCAGACGTGCCGTAGAGCAGGGCGGTGTCGCTGTGGACGGCGAGAAGATCACAGATGTCCAGACTACAATTCCACAGGAGAAGTTCGACGGAGAGGGCGTTGTTGTGAGACGTGGTAAGAAGAACTTCAGGAAGGTTAGTAAGTAAGCACGCGAGAAAAGTATATAGGTTGACATATACAAATGTTTAGTATAATATAATAGATAAGAAAGCACTGGGTTGCACACGGAGCAACAAAGATCCGTGGCTATATTATTGCGATTATATCAATATAATGATTCGAGTGATACGAAGTACTTAGAGTACAATATCATATCCAGTATGAGGATTAGGTCATACGCTGATGCTTTGAGTGATATCAAGGCGAACGGCCAGTGGTTATTCAAAAAAGGGAAGCGATGAGCTTCCCTTTTTATGTACTATAAGGAGGAAAATATTGGGGAAGTCACAGATAATACGGAGAATACATAGGTCGGCATTAAAATATAAAGAAATATTTGTTGGAAATACATATATGTTTGTATTCAATAATGATTATGTTGAGGTTATGTTTAAGAAATCTTCATTTATGCATTTAACAGGAGTGGCATCATGCCTAAAGGCGGATGATTTTTATAATCATGCATTGACTGAGAGAGGTCTACGACCGGGAGAGATATTTTTTAATGAAGATCATCCATACGACCTTGCAGATAAGAAAACTAGTATTCTTATTGGATTGGGTGATATTACCATTAAAGATTCCAGTGTGGTCATGGATATAGAGACAAAGACGTTTTCTTATAAGTTAGGAGTTGCAAATCTGGAGTTTACAGTATGTTTAGGGGATGACAAAAATTCGCAAGGCGAGATACAGGGTAATTGTAAAGTCCCGTATTCGTTCAGAGTTGAGGGAATAGAAAACAGTAAATCAGATAAGATATATTCAGTATCACATGTGTTGAAAAAGAAAACAGGTGAGAAAAAATATCATATATTGACTTATGGTGATATAGGCAACTTGAAATATCTTAAAGATGAGATACAGGAGAAACTAGAGTTGGATGAATAACAGTACAGTAGATTGCAATAAGAAAAATCTGGGGAGAACTGCTATTGCAGTTGCCGCCTTAATAATACTAGTCCAGTTCATAGACTCCTACTGCACAGAGATATTCGGTAGAACGCAGTCACTGTCGGTTACTACATTCCTCATAGATGCCCGTGAAATGAGTGCGGATGAAGGTGTGGCTTACATGAGCAGGATGATGCTACCATTTTATCTCATCGGGATGCTCACGCCATTTGTGAGATCTTACGCGGACATAGTTGGAAGAAAGGTGATGCTGTTCATAAATGTTGCACTTCTGGCGGTGGGCAGTGTCATATGTATGCTGGCGGACAGCCTTATAATCTATCTCCTTGGAAATGGAATACTGATACTCGGCTACTCATTGGATATACATATGATATACATAGTGGATATGCTGCCCGCAAACAGGCGTGCCACAGTGAGGGGAATATGCGGTGGAACAGCCATGGCAGCGGCCATGTGTATTCCGCTGATGAGATCTTTGGTTGCCAATAGATCCGGGCATGGCTGGCAGGAGATATATGTTGTGGGAATTGCCGGTGGTGTTGTAATACTTGCGTGCATGGGAATATACATGGTGGTGAGATCTGCAGCGGGACAAGGCAGTTGCGGCGGTGATGAAATACAAGAAAATGAAACGGCCACAAACGAAACATTCATAAAAAGGGAATCTGTAAAAGATGGAAATATTCATTTTATACAGACACTTGGAGCGTTATGTAAACAAAATAGAACTAAGGCGTTGCTGATATCTATTTGTGCTGTCGGACTTGCCACGGCTGGCATACAGTATTACAATGAGCCACTTCTGGCATTTGGCGGAATGATTGAGAAAAATGTCAATCTAGTCCTGGTGTGGCAGCCGATGACAGCGCTCGCGGTGAATGTTATCACAGGAATAGCGGCTGACAGAACACGCCGCGAATACGTGGTTGCAGCCGGAATCACATTGAGCCTTGTGTCAGGCTGCGTATTCATAATTGGAGCAGGTCATATAGCATCCCCTGTTCTGATGGGAATCCTGTGGGGAAGTATGAGCGGATCTTATTACTCCTCAGAGGAGCTCATCAATATGATGGTGATGGAGAGTGCTGCTCCGGAGGTAAGGGGTAGAGCCTCGGCTATGTCCACATTTGCCTATGGAATAGGAGATCAGCTTGGAATATTTACCATCAGCATTGTGGTGGGGATAGCCGGAATGCGGTGGACAAAACTGATGTTCCTCGGCATACCGCTCGTGGCAGCGATGATAGTGATAAATAGACATCTGAAAATCAGATCAGACCGTCAGGCGTGAAAAACTCCCGGGAATGGTACAGATGAATGTGCCGTTCCGGGAGTTTTATTATGCCTGTTTCTGTTCATTTAAAAGTTTTCTGATTTTTTTCTTTATCTTCCTGTATTTGAGCAGCGGATACAGGAGAAATGCCCATATGACATAGATGCCAGCCAGAAATGGCAGTGCGATAATGTTCGACAGCTTGTTGGTATGCCACACAGCTACGCTGAAATATGCCACAAATATACATAGAGCCACATCCGTGATGAGATGGATCTTCTGATTTACAATGTACATCGGGTGATATCTGTCATCCGGAGGCTGTATGTCTGAAGTGCATACGCCCTCTTCAAATTTGCAGAAGTTATAGTTATATATACCCCTTGCGATCGCCAGATCTGAGATATTACCCGCGTATAGGTGATGCCTGAACAGCTGGCTCACGGCAAGGTTATCAGAATCCGGATTGCCCGCATAGAACGAGAAATCAGCCATTTTCTGATAGTGGGTTCTGGCCCTCAGAAGGATCAGTATGTTCAGGATACCATTTAACAGAATCAGGATCATGGACACTGAATACAGCATGGAGGCTGTTGGCATACGAAAGTACCCAAAATCCGGTTTCACAAGCTGCAATATCTCCGCAATCACACCCAGGGACGACAGTGTGATGATAAATGCGGTCAAGGTCGCCCAGCTATATCTGGAGCAATCGGATACCTGGTCGTATATATGTCGTATGCAGTCCTCACTGTAATTGGTGAGCTTGTTGTATCCGGTATGTCTGAATGAATCCAGTTTGGGATCGTAATCCCACGAGCACATGCGCGCCACCCCATATCCAGATGACGGCGTGTGTCCGGAGGCCTGATCGGAAAAGTAGGAATCGTATTTCCTGTATGCAATGTGGTCATACAGCATGCTGTCTATGAGCATCACCCCGCCAAATGATGCGCTGACCAGAGCAACCAGAAGCGGGAAGCTGTTGAACACAAATGATATCACGACAAAAAGTACGCCCGCTATGCAAAATAGAGTGATGATCAGTCTGCGATTTCTCTGTATGGCATTGAATGATTCCGAACAGTTCTGAAAATGGTTATATGTAATGCTGTAAGTATTATTCTTCTCATCCAGCACGGAATGCTCCAGTACGAGACTCAGGTCGGAATATTTCTTGTGGAGCGAGAAAGGGATAAATCTCAGCGCCGTCAGGATGATGGAGGCGCAGAGCATCACGATACTGAACAGAGTCCCCTTAAAGCTCGTCTCATCATAGTTACTTATCCACACTGATGAGAATATGGTTGCCAGCATCTGGACCGAGTACAACACTATGAGCGTGTATGTGGCAAATGCCTGGAGTTTGTTTACTCTGCTGGCATCGTTCATCAGTTTTTGGAAGTGTGGGTTGTTGAGGTCATTTTCTTTGACCCGTTTGTCGGTAAAATCTTTTCTTGTGAGGGCGATTTCTGAAGCATATGCAGGGAAGTTTACATCATCAAACAGGGAATATAGCAGTATGGTGGCCAGATATTCTGATGGTGATGTGCATTTGAACACAGTACAGTAATGTGGCAGATGACTGTCTGTTGATATGACATTACTCAGGTAGGTCTGAAGTTTGGTTATGAAAGAGTCATCTATGTCACATCTTTTTTCGATCATAGTATCCAAATGGTCACATAATTTATCATAGTCTATGGAAGTTAGAAGTTCACGTATAGGAATCGGCTGCATGCTTCCATTGTAATTCTTAGTAGCAAGATTAGAAAAAAACGATCCAAGCTTTTGCCCAGTAGGATAACTCTCATTTGGGTGGATGAGATAGTAAAGAGGCAGTTTTGGTGATGAGGCAACCTTTTTAAGCTCATCAATGGACGACTCTTTAAACACAGAATACGACAGGATAACATCAATATCGTCAGATTGATTAGGATTACGTGTGAAAAATAGTTGGCTAAATGTGTGCTTATTCGAATATGAAGATGTCTGTGGGACGATTGGTATATCAAGACCAAGATATTTTATAAATAATTCCTCTAAAGAATATACGTTTTCAGCTGGTCTGGTACGGTAATTCATATTGCATTCCCCCTCAGGTGTTTATTTAGGCGTGATAGTTAAACTGCGATTCCAGTTATTATAGAATAATTTACCAATTATATATGAATATATAATAAATATTTGTCGGATTCAACAGAAGAAGACGAGATTTGGTCATAAAAAATCTGGTTTTTATCCATTAATTTAACGGAAAACCCCCTAATGCAGAATAGACACTGAAAAACAAATAATAGACAATGCACTGATTGCTATACCTGTTTGAATGACTAAATCGAATATTACTTCAGACTTTATAATGTATGGTAATAATTGAATATATTCCCATAATCCGATACATTTAGATAGTAATGAGGCGAGAACCGCATAGATAAATGAGGGGAGAGAAAATTCAATATGGTGAAAATCGGAGTGTGTGACGTGAATGAGGACGAAACACGTCGAACAGTGTATCTTTTGGAATCTCAAATGAGAAATGGCGTTATTGATAAGGATAATGTGACGATCGTTTCACATTCCCTTGAGTCGGTAATGTTAGATCTGGACGATCAGAAATTTGATTATGACATATTTATAACTGAATTGTCATTCTATAACGGCAGAAATGGCGTAGAGCTTGCAAAACGTATCAATAAAGCAGCACCATCCTGCAATATCATTTTTTATACAAATAAAATCCCTAATGAACTTGATATATACGAAAGCAGACATGTGAACTGTATGCTCAAAGGTCGTCATGATGGCAGGTTGGTTATGACTACCGGTAGACTAATTGAAACTTTAATGAGTGAGAAGAGTAAGGCTTTTATCAAGATCAGATTTGACAGAAATATTATTATATTGGATTGCCAGGAGATAATGTATATAAAGATAGAAAATCGAGTAACCAAATTCTATACCGCAAGGACTGAAGAGAATGAAAATAGAGTGTTCTGTGAATACAGACCATTAAGTGAGATAATTAAAGAATTGCCGGATAATTTCGTGAGATGTTCCGCATCAGCTGTGGTTAATAAGAATCATATAAAGCAATATAATCATCAGACTGTCACAATGATGGATGGTGCGGTGATAAAGATTGGAAGACGGTATGGTGATGTGGTGGGAGGATAGCTTGTTATTCATCCTGTATTGAATTATCCAAAATAATGTTATGTTGTTATGCAATTCTATCGCATATTTTTATAAAATAATATAAAATATAACAGTAATTGATATAAATTTTAAGAATCTAAGTTATAGAAATGTAGTAGAAGACGAGTGGAGGAACGCAATGGCATTAATAAAATGTCCAGAATGTGGACGAGAAATATCGGATAGAGCCTTAAGTTGTCCGGGATGTGGAATAGCAAAGGATGATATACAAAAAATGTTTGTAGAGCAAAATGCTAATGATGCAAAATTGCATATAGACTATGATAAACTTAAAAAGAAAGAATTTAATTTCAGAGAGATTGCTGATTATCCAACTATATCTATTGTTCCCACTTCAGATAAAATACTTTATGCTAAAAACCAATGGGTTAACGGTGAAAGTGCATGTGGAATGAAGTATGGTAAGTTTAAATATGCAGCTTGTGAAGAAGGCGATATTATTAGATTTGGAAATTATGCGAATAAGCCTATAGAATGGATTGTATTAAAAATTATAAATAATAAAGCTCTAATTATATCAAGAAATATTATTGATTTATTACCTTATAATGAGAAACGAGAAGATGCAATATGGAAAGAATGCTCGTTGAGAAGATATCTGAATAATGAATTTGTTGAAAAAAGTTTTTCAAAAGAAGAAAAACTACTAATAGAGCAGGTTTGTGTAAAGGATACGAGTAATAGAAGTGGTGAAATGTCTAAAAAAAAAGAAACAGTAGATATGGTATTCTGCTTAAGTTTAAGTGAAGTTTTTAAATATTTTGAGTTTTATAAGGATAGAGTAGCGATTCCGACAGAATATGTTAAAAGAAAAGCTTCGGAATATAATATAAGATATCTTTTAGATGAAAAGCGTGGTGGCGGTGACTGGTGGTTGCGCTCAATGGGAATTGATGGTTTTCTAGCACCAGCTGTGGGGGGGAACGGTTTCATTATGGAGCCGGGAAATTTAGTGAATAGCATTTCGTGTGGTGTTAGACCAGCGTTATGGATATGCATTAAGTGAAAATAGTTACTGTTTATTTTAAATTATCGAGTAGTACGTATATAAAATAGTGATAATTTGTAATGAATTTGATTATTAGTAGAAAGTGGGAGAGGTATGTTGTTAATAAAATGTCCAAAGTGTGGACGAGAAATATCAGATCGGGCATTAAAATGTTTTGGGTGTGGTATGGTAAAAGAAGACTTACAAGTAATGATTGAAAAAAAACAAAAGAACATCCAAATTGTGAAGGAAACGATATGTGATGCAAAGCCGAATATAGATAATGAGAAAATCAATAGTAAAGAATATAGTATTGAAGAAATTGTTGCTTACCCAACATTATCCTTAGTATTTGATTCGGATAAAATAGATTATCCTCGAAGTGAGGTTGCTAGGGGAAAAAGAATATGTGGTGAGAGCAGAGTGGAAGATGGCAAGTCTGAATATGATACATGCAAAGAAGGAGATGTTGTTAGGTTTGGAAAATATGCGGATCAGCCGATAGAATGGCTTGTATTGAAAACAGAGAATAATAGGATGCTGCTTATATCTAAAAATATTCTTGATATTATTCCTTATAATAAAACAAGACAATTAGTAAAATGGGAAGAATCCTATTTGCGAAGATATCTAAATAGCGAATTCGTTGAAAAAAGTTTTTCTAAAGAAGAGAAATTATGCATAGATCAAGTTTTTATAAAGAAATCAAGAGACAATGTATGTAGAACAATGGATAATAATGAGACTTTAGATAAAGTATTCTGTTTGAGCTTAAGTGAGGTGTGTGAATATTTTGAATGTTACAAAGATAGAATGGCTATTCCAACAGATTATGCTAAAGGTAAAGTTACAGCAGAAAGTATGAAAAGATTCATGGGAAAAAGAACTAAAGGCGCTAGTTGGTGGCTGAGATCGATGGGTTTGAATGGTGTTTTGGCTGCGTTTGTCTCGGGGGATGGCTTCGTTAAAGAATCTGGAATTGACGTGAATAGTGATTATTGTGGTATCCGACCGGCATTATGGATCAAATTAAATTGTTAAATCTAGTAGTGAAAGTTATATTATAAATAGTAAGGATTGTCTGTGCATTAGCGTTGCGTTTCGTATTGGAAAAAATACATTTTCTAATGGTGATTGGCGGTTACTTTCACCTAGAATAGATTGTAGTGTAGCAATGGAAGTGGGGGGGATACGTTTCAAACATATTATTGATGTTCAATTAGCTAATTTTGAGTTTAAGAAAACAGTTGTAACGCTAGGAAGATATAGGTGATTCCCAATAAACTGGATTATCTTATGTACAGACCGTATGAATGTTAAGGTTCTGTTGATATCTGAAAAAAACGCTTGGACTGGTTCAGTACAAAGAAAGCTTTGAGAATGTTACATGGAGAGAATGTACGTTGATAAATTGGCTTAATGAGAGCTTTTTTGATATAGCATTTAATACACAGGAGAAAAAAGTTATCAAGTTTACAAATGTTGTAAATAGTGTGGGACAAAACACGAAACATAAATGCACGGAGGATTTTGTATTTTGTTTAACTGCTGATGAGGCAAAAGGTTATTTTGTAAAAGACAGTTACAGAAGTGCGCTGGGGATAGGTGGAGAAGCATCCAGATGGTGGCTTCGTAATCCTGGGTACGGAAAAGTGTCAGCGGATGTGACTTTTGATGGGACAATTGATGAAAGTGGGTGCCAGGTAACTGATTTGTGCTCTGTTCGTCCAGCATTATGGGTGGACATGTCATATGTAGAAGGATAAGTGATAAGAGGTATTTGTTAGCAGAGAGGTGTAAGGATGGCTTTATTTATATGCCCCAGAATGCGGGTGTGAGATTTCATATTTTGCATTAAGTTGTCCTGGATGCGGAATTACGAAGACTGATATAGAAAGACTGCAGCATAAAGAACGATGCAGTAGACCAACCATTGCAGTACTCCAAAATATGGATAGAAAATATAGCATGGGATCTGAAGAAAAAGGTAAGTGCCCGAAGTGTAGAATAGAATATGACAGACGGATTTACTCATCATGTCCACTATGTGAAATGCGACGAAAATTGTTGGATAAAACAAAAGAAAGCATGCAGCAGTTGCAAAGAAATCAGGATCGCACTGTAAGCTATTTAAGAAAAGGCGATGAGATTGAGTTGGGTGAACTTAACGGAAATGCTATAGCGTGGATTGTATTAGACACGATGAGGGACAAGGCATTGCTATTGGCAAAATATGGACTGTCATATATGTCATATAACAATAGAATGTGGTCAGTAAGCTGGGAGAAAAGTAGTTTGCGTAAATATCTAAATGATGAAATTATTTACTATTTTTTTAGCGAAAAAGAGCAATCAAGAATTATAGAAATAAGCGTTGAAAATAAAGAAAATTTTAGGTAGTTGTGGTGACACAAAGGACAAGGTGTTTTTACTTTCTTTGGAGGAAGCAAGAGATTTGTTCACAAGTGATACAGAGCGGTTGTGTACTGTTGCGGAATATGCACTTAACAATGGGATTTTCAATGGTGAGGTTGAGTCGGGATGCTGGTGGCTTCGTTCGCCAGGAAATTATGATTACTATGCATCCTATGTCAGTGGTGATGGCACAATTGTTGTTGGAGGAAATAATGTCACCAGTGAACGTGGAGTTGTCAGACCTGCGATGTGGATAAAGTATTGTTGATATACATTCGGTGATATGTATAATGTCATCAGTTAAAAAATGAGATGTAGGGAGGAATAAGAGAATATGTCATTAATTAAATGCCCAGAATGTGGAAGAGAAATATCGTCTAGGGTTTCCAAATGTCCGGGTCGTGGGTTAAGTAAAGAAGAAATAGAGGATACTGTTACTGAGCAAAAAAGAATTGAAATTTCTAGTTATCCAACTATTTCATTTATATGTACAGAGGATAAGAAAAAAACTATAAATGGTAATGTGAAACAGAGTGTTGGTAATAAAACAACATGTCCTACTTGTGGAATGGGTTATGATAAGAAAATTTCTTTGACATGTCCTTTATGTGAACTAAGAAACAAAAATTTACAGCTAGCATTACAATGACGATGATAGTATTTTTCGAGAGTATAGCAATAATTACAATTTTTGGGAAACTATTTTTTGATATGTTTGATAATTGAAAAAAATGCAATAATTTTGGATGAAAAGATATTCTTTCTAAATTGCAATAATAAGTTGGACACTGGCTATGCAGCATCCACATGATAGATTTTATCTAGTTCTTCTTCGAATAGTTCATCTGAGGTTTTGTATCCCAGAAGCTTTCTTGGAAGGCTATTTATCCAGGTTTCAACATCAATGATAGCCTGAACATCGAACTGGTCAATACTTAGAATATCCAACTATTTCAAAAGTTTGCAGGGCAGATATTGGATGAAGGATAAAATAAGAAAAGAAAAATCGGTCAAAAAATTACGTTGCGTGGGCAGGATTATATAAAATCAAATAAATTTAATTATTATATGGAGAAAAAACTGGATGTATTGTATAATTTTATAATGATTTTATAATTATTAACAATCATGCTGGAGGACTTGAAATGAACTTAGGAATAGATTTTGGAAGTACATATACAACGGTTTCAAGATACAGGACGGATCATGAGGTACTTGAAGCGTATGACACTGGTGATGGAGTTGCCATCCCGTCTGTTGTGGCAGTAAATTCGAATAATAACAAAACATCAACAGGATTTGTGGCCAAGGCGAGAACCGGAAAAAAGGGCTTTAGATCGTTTAAGGCTTTTAAGATGCTGATGATGGAGCCGGACAAATCGCTTGTGGAATACAGACAGTATGATGATGCATTCACTCCAAAGTGGGCAGCTGAGACATTCTTGAATGAAGTTGTTTTTGAGGCCGAGAAAACGTTTGGAGAGAATACAGTAGAGCAGCTGGTTGTGGGAGCTCCGGATGTCTGGTTTCACAATTTTGAAACGCTCAGTGGCAGGGCGATGGTCCGCGATATATGTAGTTCTATAGATACAGTCCAGAATGTGAAAATAGTAAGTGAACCGGTACTTGCAAGTGCTTACTTCGCTTATAATTTTCAGAAGGCCACAGGACAACCGTTTGATGGCGCAATCCTGATAATTGATTATGGTGGCGGAACTCTTGACCTGAGTCTTACAGAGATAAGAAAAGGCAGAAATTCTGCGTATGAGATAAAGATGCTTGAAAGTAATGGCGCTGGGGAGAACACAGATAAGCACATAGGCAACGCCGGAATTGTATATATGGAAACACTGCTTGCAGATTTAATACGCAAGGAACTTCCGGAAGAAGAGGCTGAAAAACTTATAGGTACTTCCGCATTTTATGCCGGAGTAAATGAGCTGGAGAAGATTTTAAAGCAGGGGCATAAAGCAGGAGAGATTGAAGATACATTTGAGATGATGGGTATAGATGATCTGGATTCCTTGGAGGACTGTGTCCTTGAAGAAACAGTTCAATGTGGTGGTGAAGATTTTGAGATAAGCTATGCTGATCTGGTAAGAACATATAACAATGTGATACGACATGTTTTTGATGAGAAAATGGATGAGATGATACAGTGGGCAAAGAAAGACCATGGTATTGATGTGTCCAAGATAAAAGATGGCAATTTGAAAATAGCCTTAGTCGGTGGTTTTGGAAACTTTTATCTTGTGCGTGAGCAGATGCATGAGAAATTTGGTTTTTCAGACAGTGATGACAGGGAAAAAGGCATCATACATAACGAACAGGATAGAGAGCGCGCGATATCCTATGGCGCAGCACTGATCGCATCGGGAGTATTCGAAACGTGTAAGACTGCTCCGTATTCTATAGGCATCAGGTCGACGATCAATGGTCAGCTGAAAACAGAGTATATGATTCATTATCTTGAGGAGATAGAGATGAATCAGCCATATTACATAACAGATGACAATGGTGACAATAAGGTGCTGTGTCTGGCAAGCAACTGGGCTGAAGAGTTTGTTATTGATTATGGAAGGGGCAATGGAGAGGCAATCCGTTTTAAAGCAAAAAAGAAGTTTAAAGAGAAACTGGCAAACCTTGTAAAGAACGATTTAAAGACATGCTGTTTTGGCGTGTCATTTGGTGAATCTGATATTTTGAAGATTCATATACGCGAGTATGACTGTATACAGGGAGAATTTGCTGAAAGTGATACTGTTGAAGAGATAGGCAAGTTTGAAGATGTCTTTGAGAAGATAACGAGATAAAAGAGGAGGATAAGGATAATATGAAATGTTTAGTGTGTGGAAATGAACTCAATCAGATGACGGTATGTCCGGTATGTGGTGAAAAGGTTGTTGCAGTAGTAGGTGACATGACTGATGAACTGCAGAAGAAGTTTGCTGCAATGGCAAGCAATAAACGTCGGATAATGCTGAGTAGTGTATCTGCAGAACTGAGAAGTTATTATTGGAAAGATGTCGACGGTGAGCTTGTGGAGAGATCAAGACAGGACATCCCTATTGTTCAGAATATGGGTGACTTGGATTTTGGACATGTTGTCTGGGGAAATACTGAATATGCCAGACAGACAGCAGGTGAGGAATTAACACTTAATGTTGTTATAAAATATGCGAATGGTTACAGCCATGAAGAAGTGGCAAAAGTTGTTGCACCAGGAACATCAGGACTCTGGAGAGTGGGATGCGTTTTAAAGCCAGGACTTAGAATAGCGATCCGAGTTGGGAATGAACAGACATATTCAGATTCAGAAGAAATCAATTTGAAAGGTTAGAATGGATAATGGGGAGTGTAGATATTCGCTTTGTTTTTGCCGATACGGAAGATATATATTTCTCAAATCATTTGCTAAAACTTGATTTTGAGCAATACGTTCATTTAAAACTGCAAAATGAAAACTTCCAGAACATTTATTATTTTAATAAGCCTAAGACTAATAATGAAATGGTACGCTTAAACTGCGAGAATTATTATGAACTCAGGCGGTATTGTGAAAAGACCAAAAAGAGTTTATTTAAAAAAACTGCAGACGTGCCAGCATACAAAAAGGAGAGAATGCGGACAAATTCGCAAAGATCAATGTATGTATACGAACATCCCAAGAAGGTGTTTCTGGAGAATATGGCATCGCTTACTTCAATATCAGAGTCTTGTGCATTTGTATTTTATATTAGGAGTTACAGCGATATCATATCATTGGATGATAATTTAAAGATAAATAGAATACTCCAAAAGGATAAGGCAAACAACTCCAGAATACTTTTTCTTATTGTAGTAGATGAAAATTATACAGGCCCACTGCCTTTCTTTCCGGAGATTGTTCTTTCAACAGAGATTGTAAAAAGGATAAATATCAGCGGTAATTTTGATTCTCTATTAATGAAACTACAGACGGTCAATGTGGACTGTGAGACGTGGCAGGCATTTAGCGTAGAACAGATAAACCGGATGATACAGCGTGCATTGTTGAGTTCTTCGGAAACATACGATAACAGTGCAATAGATGTGGTTTCAAGATTATTATATAAAAGACTGGTAGAAGATGGTAAGTCAACTCTATTTAAATTAAAAGTGAGTGATCAAAATGATCTATTCCAGATTTTTCAGGATCCGGAGTATATGCATAAAATTATGCAGCACAGGATAGAGTAGAGTTGAAAAATAAGAACTGGATGATAGAATGTGTCAAGTTATTTATGAAAACATGATACGCTGCTCCAACCATTTGGCAAAGGCAAATTCTATATGGCTGGAGTTCAAAATACAGGAGATTAAAATATGAATTTTGGTACAGTTATACAGGCTGTAGAGGCAAATCAGGAAAAAAGTGAAAATGAATTTACAATGGAGGATCTGCTGGGACTGGTTGTTGATATGTTTAATGCTGCAGGTAGAAGTTTCAAGAACGCAAATATTCAGGGGGTAAGTAAAGTCGAGGATATCAGAGTCGAGGATGATAACAGATTTATCAGGAACCTGTGCAAAATGTCTATCTCAATGGGGCGTATTTATAACAACAATAAGGATTTGTTTAGCGAGAACAGCATGACTGTTATTGAACGAAAGGCAATAGATGCTTTGAGCGAAGTTGAGGCACAGGCAGTTATTCTGGATAAGCAGATAAAGGAAGCAGAAGAGAAACAGCAGGAACTGGAAAGCAGAAAAAATGATCTGGAAAAGAAAAAAGAAGAGCTGCACTCTATAGAGTTTCAAAGTAGGCAGTTAGAGGAAATGAAATCAAAGTACGAGGATATGCTTGCCAGAGTCGATACGATGCAGCAGGAGATAGATAACTACACTTCGATTCAGATACCAAATGTTGAAGATCAGATAAAGACGTGCGAAGAAACACGTGGTAAACTGAATCAGGAGTATTCGGATCTATGCAGTGCATATGATGAGGCTGTTATGAAAAACCGTGAAATACAGCAGGAAATTGAAGACAAGGAAAAGGCTGTGGAGAGCGCCCAGTTAGAGCGTGATAATTACAGACAGAAGATATTCGAGGCGGAGAAGACAAAGACGGGCTTACAGGAAGAGTCGAATAATCTGAGGGTAGAGGAAGAACAGATAGGAAAAGACATAGAAGCTCTTGAACTACAGAAAGATGATGCAATAAAGCAGATAGAAATTATAAAAGACAAAAAGATGAGCCTGGATGATGCTGTTCGAAAAGTACTGGCCGACCAGAATTACTGGGAGGTGGAACAGGACAGAGCCCAGGCAGAATATGACAGGATTTTACAGGATCATGCTGAGGCGAAAAACAATGCTGAAAAATATGAAACGGAATCTAGAAAGCTCTCTAACGAAATAGATATCTTAAAAAAACAATGCGAGGAAGAAAAGGCTAAGATATCTAATAGCAGCGAGATGCGTGAGCTGTATAAGAGCCGGTATGCTGAAATAAAGAAGGAGCAGGAAGATAAGTGTCAGGATATAGATAATCAGAAAAAGCGAATGGAGAATGCCAGGATAGAGTTTTATATTCTGAAAGCAGATCTGGAGCGTGTGATCAGAAATTCTCAGATTCAGCATGAAAATCTTGAAAAGAAACAGTTGCAGCTGGCGGATCAGATAAAACCATTACTTGAATTGGTAAAGGATTCGAATCTGCAAAAAACATATGAAAACAATGACAACAATAATGGCTATGAGATGGTAAGAACTCTCAGAACAGCTCTTGAAACTGTGAGAAAACAAACAAATGATCAGATAAGACATGAGAAGGATGTCTTTGCAGATACTTTAAGAAAATTAGAAACAGATGAGATTTATGGAGGGGTATGATGAGTAAAGAAGTCATAATGAAGTGCCCAGACTGCGGTACAATAGTAAAAGGAAAATATGGATTTTTAAAACAGGAATTTACATGTCCCAGCTGTTCAAAAAAAATAAATCCAAAGAATGATTCGTATGAAACTGTGGTATGTAGACATTGCGGAAATACTGTAATACATGACACGAGAGTAGGATCTGATCAGAACTGTCCGGCGTGTGGATATTCACTTTCACAGCACAATGTTTCTGATATAGAGCTTACATGTCCTTCATGTCATATGAATCAGAGAGTGAAATACAATGAGATTACCCATACGTGCCCTATTTGTAATTTCACGTTTAATGTTGAAAAATTAAAGGGTGTCAAGAATGCATCTGAAAGCGGAGCTGCAACAGTTATAACAGTTCCGGATAATAACACAGATGTCATATGGAAACATCCTATGACATATTTCCCATTTGCCAGTCATGTTGTTGTTCCGGAAGGGTACAGTGCGTTGATACTGCGCGACGGAATATGTTCATCGCCAGCCGGAACGGGTAAATTTTTATTATCGGATACTATAAGAACTATTACAGAACAGCTTGAGTATGCAACGCTTGAGAAGAACGCTCAGGTTTCGGTACAGATATTTTATGTCCGTAAAAATATAGACAAGCAGATGAAATGGGTAGTTATAAAGCAGCCGGTTTCATATCCAAACGGCGAACTTGCTGGTTCACTCAGCTTTGGCGGTGGAATTACAGTTTCAGTTAGTGATGCAAAGCGTTTTGTTGAATTTGTAGGATACGAAAATGCTTCAGCAGATAAGCTTATAGTGACGCAGGCAGAGGATGGTAACAATTCAAAACTGTATGAGAAGGTTAAGTCGATTTGTGCAGAGGTAGTGGAACAGGTGCTGAAATCAGCAGTATATACTAATGGCTTTGCATTTACGGTACTTGATCAGAATAGTTCGTATTTTAAGGGCCTGGCACAGACGGAAATAGACAGACAGCTTAATGAAATTGGTTTGAAAATAAGTCTGTTCTCTTTGGATTTTGTGCGTTTTGAGGAAGATGAAGAACGAATAAAGGAAAAAGAGCAGAACAAGGCACATGTTGAAACAGCCGAAATGATAGACAGGCATATAGAAACTTTATTTGACTGGGAGTCTCCGATTGTTCCAATTCATATGAAGAATGATATTACCTTGTCTGCAGATGTTAAGTATGGCGGAACAATTAAGTTCAGAATCAACAACAAGGAGCTCTTTAGCCAGATCTCCGAGGTTCAGTATTGGATTAAAAAGGGTGCTGACGAGCAGGCGATAAAGAAATATGCTACTGATCTTGTAAAGCAGGCAGCAGGGGAAGTGCTTGGGGATATTCTTCAGCAGATGATAAATGATGTTGATGCAGACATCAGAGATCTGGCTGTATATCACCAGTATATGAGAAATAATGCAGAAAAGGCACTTTCGATATTCTTTGAGAGATATGGACTTGCGGTAGAAATGTTCACTATGCATGAGAAAGAGCGCATGGAGTCACCGGCACTCATGACGCTGGGACGTGCTCAAGAACACAAGTCCGTTGAGAATATAAATAAAGATTTGTACTCATTTGATCAGCAGATGAAGGTGGACAAATCAGCGATTGAAAACAAGACGAAAATAGATCTTGATACACAGGCGGTAAACACCGAAGCTGCCATAACCAGAAATAATCATGGCAGAGCACAGAATACCATCGACAATATGTACATACAGAACAATGTTGTCAATGCGAAGGATGATATTGAAAGACAGCAGAAGCTTAAGTATGAATCCTGGGCAAGAGAGGATGCTGAGTCGAAAAATGAGTGGCAGCATAGCCAGAAACTGAAGGGATATCAGTATCAGTCTGAACTTGCAGGTGCAGCACATAATTCAAAGATGCAGGATTATGGATATCAGTCAGAGATATCATCAGCGGTTCATGATGCGAACGTTCAGAATATCCGTCAGAACAAAGAGGAAAAACAGGAATTACATTATCTTAATCAGCAGGAAATTGAAAATCGTGCAAAGGAACTCCGGACAAAATGGGAGGCAGACAACAGAAATCAGCACGACCAGCTTAGCAGTGCCATTCAGATGGAAGAAATGAAGTGGAATGCGCAAAAGAAGTTCACCCGTGAGCAGTCGGCGCTTGAACATGAGCTGGAGCAGGCAGCTACAGAAAACGAGCGGGTTATAAACAGCATTATGCGCAAAATTTCAGAGAGCGATCTGGAACTGGCTGAAAAGAAGGCAGCATATAATCGTATGCTGAGAAATCTGGATGCGGAGGATGAGCTGAGACATATGATTAATAAGGGAAATGCTACAGCAAACCTTGAATATAATGCGGCTCATTTAAAAAATATTCTCACAAAAGAAGAGAATGATCTGATGGAAGAACTTCAAAGCAGAGCAGATGCCAGAATGGAAAAAAGAAAAAATGCAGACTTTATCCGCTCAATGCAGGTAGAGGAGCGGGACAATGAATACAGGATGACTATCCTGAAGATGGAGTATGAGCGAGATAAATACAAATCCGAAATGGAATACGAGCGTGACAGACACAGATCGGATATGGAATATGAGCTTAAAACAAAGGATAAGCAGATAGAGGAACTGAGAGAGAAGTTAAAATACAATTCACATCTGAATGATAATGATGTACAAAAGGCTTCTATATATGCATCAGCTGATGTTGAGATTAAAAAGTCTGAAAACATGTATAGGGCATCGCATGACAACATGGTTGCCTCGTTGGAGGAGAAAAAGCATCAGGCAGAGATAGACCTTGAAAACAAATATATGGACAGGCTGGACGAACTGTTGAGCCAGGTTCTGGCAATTGATGCTGCGGTAAAGAAGTATTCGTTTATAAACGAAAAAGAAGCTATTCATGCAAGCGCAAATGTCCAGATGGTGAAAGCTGCAGCAGAAGCACAGTCAAACGTTGCACAGTCGGTTATACAGCATTCTGCAATGGCTGATGAGAACAGCAAAAAGTTCTGTGATGATATGCAGACAAGAATTGCAGAGATGGAAGAAATGATGAGGAAGATGAAGAAGAATATAAAGTCTATAAAGGAATCTTCCCGCAAAAAAAATAAGAGAGATGATGTAAATAGAGGTTATGGAGCTCCGGACGATTATGGAAGAACAGCTGCAACTCCTAACTATGGAGATCCAAGAAATAATGGCGGTTCACCGTATACTAATTACGGCGGCTCAGTAAACAGCGGCAGCTCGGCATTTCCAAACTACGGGGATTCAAGGACTAATGGCAGCTCACCGTACACTAATTATGGCGGCTCAGGAAATAGTGGCAGCTCGGCATTTCCAAACTATGGGGATTCAAGAAATAATGGCAGCAGAGTATCTCCTTATGATGGGCAGACAACAGATGGAATGAGTAGTTCATCATCTGCTTATCAGGGAAGCCAGCCGGGAGCTTCCTGGTGCAGCAAATGCGGTGCTTTAATTCCTGTTGGAAGCTTTTGCTGTCCAAGATGTGGTTCAAAATAATTTGTGAAATGTGTAACAGGAGGGTTTATAAATCGTGAATGATGAGGTTTTTAGCAAAATCCAGAATAAGCTGATTCTGGATGAAAAATACAGTATTTTGGATTCGGCAATTACAACAGCAAATATATTAACTTGTTATAACCCGGAAATCAGGGATACTATAATCGACTGGGCAGAGGGCAGGGATGTATCGAAATTCGTATTAAACGAGTCTACTGTTTCAGATGTGGCAGATGAACTGTCATGTTCTGAATTTCGGGCACTGTGCTTTATGAATGCACTTACAAAGGATATAGATATTTATATGGACGCAATATTACAATTTGAAAAGGATGATATTAGAAAATGACGAATGGAAGTAAATTAGATGCATTCATACAGGAAATAGATGTATCAGGATGGGATAATCTGCCGCCAGACAAACGCCTTGAAATATTGCAGAGGTTTGAGAATGTGATGGCTGAATCAGAGCAGAGAGATGCACTTAAAATAAATGTTATATCTGAAGAAGAATATAGGAAATCACCGGGAACTATGGGATATTTTGATGGAAAAAGTATTAATATTAATCCAAGATTTCTTATAGGTAAAGGTATGGTTGCTGGTACAATTTCCAATTTCAGCATTGCCAAGGCACTTGGGACAATAGCACATGAGGGAAGGCATGCATGGCAGCATTATGTTGTTGATCATCCGGAAAAAAATATTGTCGATGAAAAAACAAGAAATAAAATTATGATGAATATTGTAATGTATTGTAGTCCATCCGATGATGAAGATGAGCCACTACTTGATATCAGTCACACATTGTACGAAGCACAGTTGATTGAGCTTGATGCAAGACGGTTCCAAAAACAGGTATTGCAGTACATTTCCCAGAAAATGGAAGAGAAAAAGGGAGTGAAGGATAGGACTTTCGAACACGCAGTGAGACAGTGTATAGCAAGAGAACGAAACGAGACAGTACGTTTATTAAAGTATTTTGAAGAATCGGATTTAGCGGAATTAGAACAGAGTTTTAAAGAAAGTTTTAAAAAGCAGACGGGAATTGATGCATTTGACGATCCGGAACTTTCGATGTTTGATGATGCGCTGGAGTTTCTAAGGACCAAAGATCAGTACAGTTTTGTTGAAGGAAAACCTATACAGAAAGTCTGTGGTTACAGCGAAAAAGAAAAAATTGATTCCTTCAAAGAACGGGATACTTTGAATAAGCCGAGGGTCAGATATCGTGGAACTAAAAAATTTAAGTGAGAGGGTTTGATGAATGAAAGTGGAATTTTATAGTGAGAAAATGCCTGATAAAAGCTGGATGTTTGCTACAGTGCTGGATATTTCAGAAATTGTTGATGCTGTGACGAATGAACAGCTGTCAGAGTTTCTAAAAGAATTTGGCAGATCGGGATGCTCGTATGAAATGATATTTGAAACGGACAGTGATGGTAAAGAAGTCTGTAGTTTACTGGTTAGAGAGAATAGCTTCAACCTGGGAGAACTCAGAAATACTTTTGAGAGCTTTGTAAATCTGCTGATCGATAGACTAACATACGAAAACTATAAAATTTCACTGAAGAAACCTGAAGATACAAAAAAACTGATAGAAAGACTTAACAGTAGAAGAAGACTGTATCTGTGTGTTCCTGGGGACAAATCAAAAGATTTCAGGCTGTGTTATATTCCAGGTGGATATATCCGCGTTGAACCGGTTGATTTTATGTATTTAATGTCAATTATAAAATCAAGTCAAAATGCAGGACTTAGTATTCAATTTACTACCACACGTATATTAGAGATTGAAAATCATAGAATTGAAGAGATTTTAGACTGGATACAGAAAACATTCACAAATTCAGATGAAATCGGGTATGCGATAAATATGTATCAGCTTTATAAATCAATGGCGATGAAGAATATTTTCTTCACATGCCTGAGTTTTTGGGGTGACGATGAGACCTCTGACCAAATCGCATACGTTTTCAGAGGTAAAGGTTATGGGATACAGAGAGTGCCTGATGAACTGATTTATAAGAGAGATTATCTGCTGGATGGAGGACAGATGCTGCCGGGATATGCAACGGCAGCTGCACATTACAGGTCTAATTTTAATATAGTTATCCCGCAGGGGTTTAACAGGCTGGATTATCTGATGACTGCGGATATGCTGGATTGTATATTTAGCGCAGACAGTCAGGAGAGTGAAGACGGTCAAAGAAAAGTAAATGACATAAAGATACCAGAGGAATTTCTCGATGGAGAAGGTATAAAAATCGGAACAGAAGACAGGAAGAATCAGTCGATATATATACCATTGCCACAGATAACAAAACACATGACAATAGCTGGTATGTCGGGGGCAGGAAAGACGACGCTATTATTCAATATACTGATTGAATGCCAAAAGAAAAAGATACCATTTCTTATAATAGAGCCAACAAAGACGGAATACAGGGAATTGGTTGATGTTATTCCTGATATGAATATTTATACGCCGGGAAATACTAAAATTTCACCAATTATGTTTAATCCGTTTCTGCCACCGGAAGGAGTCACTCTTGAACAGTTTCTGCCGAGTCTGTTATCCTCTTTTCAGGTTGCATTCTCTATGACGACACCGCTTGATGTCATATTTTCAGAATCTGTCAGAAATTGTTATGCAAAATACGGGTGGCGTAATGACAGTACCAGAGATTGTGCTGGGGTAAGGCACTTTGGACTTCATGAGTTTATTTGTGAATTTAAAGAAGAGATAAAGAGGTCTTCGTATGATTATGAATCCAAGCAGAATCTGAACAGCGGTGGAGTATATAGATTACAGAATCTTATCAATAACAATCCATACTTGTTTGATACAGACAAGACGGTGGATTTAGATAAAATGCTGACTGGCTGTACATTGATTGAACTGGATGCGATAGATAACCAGGAACAGAAGACGTTGTTTATGTCTATGTTGTTATTGCAGATCAAACTATATATTCGCCAGAAACAGGTTAAAGACAGCAGACTTAAGAATCTCATACTTGTTGACGAGGCCCATGTCCTGCTTGGAGCCCAGACACATTCCCGGACGGGTATTGGTGAGGTGAGTTCGGTCGATACATTAGAAGACTATTTGCTGGATATGGTGAAGGTAAACAGAGTGTATGGAACAGGAATGATATTTGCGGATCAGTCACTGGCTATATTAGAGAGTTTTGTCAATAATTCCAATATAAAAGTAGTCATGCATCTGGAATCGTACGAAGAGAGAATGTTCTTGAAAAACAATTTAAATTTATCAGAAAATGTTTATAACGGAATTTCAAAGCTGAAAGTTGGGCAGTTTTACATTTCCTGTGAGCGATTGCCAAAGCCTATATTGGTACAGATGGATGACATACGACAGAATTATAAGATTTCAAGTGATATAAGTGACGAATTTGTAAGAGAAAAAATGCAGGATGCATATATATTGCCGTTTGCTGAATGTGCCTGTACACAAGGCTGCGATATTCATATCCGAAATGAGGCAGATTTTGTTGCGAGAAATGTATGCAGCAGATGTGAAAACTGTATTGATACTAATGTGGCAGGAACAGGAAATGCTGATAAAAAGATTGACAACCTTATTTCAGAGATGATAAAGGGGAACAAGGATGAAGAGCAACTGTTCCAGTGTGCAAAACTTATGACAAAACGAATGATGCAAAGGCGAGCTCCTTTGGATGATCAACAGGATTGATAGAAGGCTGGGATTGTATTCATGAATGAAAAAAAAGGTATTATAGATAATAAGTGCAAACTTTGTGGCGGACCACTTAATCTGGCATCGCAGCATGATGGAAAATGCAGATGCGAATACTGTGGTGCAGTCAATGAAATTGGTGACGACACAGAAAGACAGCGTGAGGACGTAGAAAGATGGCTGAAAGCAGCAGTTAAGTATCGTGATAGTTATGAATTTAACTCGGCTTTAGAACTGTATGAGGAAATATTGAAGATCTCTCCAGATAACTACGATGCAATATGGGGCAGACTGTGTTGCAGATATGGGGTAGTATATGTAGAGGACGAAAATGGAAATGGCGCTTTAACCTGCCACAAATTAGTGGATACAAATATTTTTGAGGATAAAGATTACTTAATGCTTAAGACAGTACACTGGCTGGGAAAATACAGGCGTCTGATAAGTGATGTGGAGCGGTTTTCACAGATACAGGCAGAAATAAAAAAATTAAGAAATAATGGCGAAAAAAAATACGATGTTTTTATATGCTACAAGCAGAGAGAACTTGATGGAAGAGGCGTAACAGTGGACAGTTTTGACGCTGAAATGCTGTATTATACATTGAAAAGAGAAGGATATAATGTATTCTTTTCAAAAAAGACACTGAGAAACAGGGCCGGTGTATTATATGAGGCGGCTATATTTGATGCTATTAGTTCTGCAAAGGTTATGATCGTATTGGGATCTAGACCAGAGTATTTCAGAAGTACCTGGGTAAAAAGTGAATGGCAGAGATTTCTTGCATATATGAAGGGGGATCTTACTGAAAAGCTTCTTGTTCCGATGTATAAAGGGATGTCTATACAGGATCTTCCAAGAAAACTAACAGATTATCAGGCTATTAATTTCGATCTGGATGAAAGAAATCATTTTTCGGAACTTATGAGAAATATAAGAAGTGTAATCAATAAAGATACATATACAATTCGCGAGGAAAAAGTACAATCCGCAGAGATAGACGAAAACATACAAAATGCGATCAATATGCTCGCGGAAAAAAGTATGGATATAAGACAGCTGGACTGTAAAAATGAGCCAGGTATAATAAAACTGATTGAAACTGATACAGCATTTTCATCATATCTTTTAGGCTGTATCTACTATGTACAGGGCAATAATCTGGAAGCAAAGCGCTATTTCCAAAGATCAGCTGATAAAGGGAGCGAAGAGGCAAGAAAGCAGATAGCGTTTATGTGTGACAATAGGATAGTATGAAAATAAAAAAGAGGTTAAAGGTAATCTTTAATCTCTTTTTGCACAATTCCGGGTTTGTATAATATGCTAAATAATTATGATACCATTCTGATAGTAACTGAGAAAGCAGCTAATAAGGATGTGTCAAGTTTTCTATGAAAACTTGACATGTAGTGCCAGCCATTTGCCGAAGGCAAATTTTGCATGGCTGGTGTTCAATGGAACAGGAGGGTATTGATATGAAACATAATTTTATTTTTAAGGCAGCTATTTTGATCGCATTGCTTGTGTTCCTTGCGGGAACACCGTATAAGGTATATGCAGACGTTCAGGAAAATATTGTCACAACAGAAGACGGTTATGCAGATAAACAGAATGACAATGTTTCGGGAGAAACAGACACAAATGAAATTGACAACTTGGAAACCCCGGAGAAAATAGATTCCGAAGAGAATACTGTAGACGAAAAAAAGACAGAAAAAGAAGATAAGGTAACGACTGAAAATGCTACCGAAAACTGGCGAAACCTTAACTGGCCTATAGCAGTTATAGCGGTACTGCTCACGGTGTTGTGTGTAATAGGAATTATGAGGGCTTACAAAGATAAGAAGAATTCACAGTATTTTCGTGAACTGTTAGAGAATTTTGACAGAGAGTATGACAAATATAAACGCAATTACGCTTATTGCGTTGAGGAAATATTAAAAAAAGAAAATGATTATTCAGAAAAAGAGCGTGCGGGGATACATGCAATGCGCAAAGATATAGCAGAAGTATATATTAAGATGTCTGAAATAAAAAAACAGAGAGACTGTTTTAGTGTGAAGAATATGAGAACAGGCGGAAAGAGCATCAAATCTGATATGAGGAGCATGAAGGATCTTTATAAGAGTGTGCAGCAGTATGGAAAAAGATTAGAGAGATATCTATTTAATATGCGTGCAAAAGACTGATGTATATATTCAAAGCAGACGAGTGATTCGCAGATTTATATGAAGAAGTTTATATAGAGAATTTATACAGAGAAAATTATATGGAGATAAGTTATGGGAAAATTAGATTTTTGTCCGTATGATGGAAAAAAGATAGATCCGAATAATCTTGCATACGAGGTAATATGTGCAGATGACTGGGACTGGAATCGTGTAAAGAACGAGACTGTAATATCAAATAAAATCAGATCATATATATTGGAAAATGATGTTTCACGTCAGAAAAATCTTCAGTTTGTGGACAGAGAGCAGCATGTAATCCTGTTGGCAAGTCAACGGGAAAATAGTAAAAATGGCTTGGAGCTGTTAAAAGAGCTTGTTCAGAACGGGGAAAATGAAGAACAAAAAGAAGTTGAAGAAATTTCGAAACATAGTTCAGACAGATTTGAGGATAAAATGAAAAGAATATATAGTATGCGTTTTGATCTGAATGAAACAGATACTAAAGCAGATACAGAAGGATTAAAAACATGCGAAATTTCAGGAACAGGATTACAGTTTTCTTCGGAAAATGGATTATGTACGTTTTTGAATGAAGCAGCAGATCCGGTATTTTATGCTTTGCCATGCTGTCCATATTGTCATAACAGACTGCCGGCAGGGTGGAATGAGGCTGATGACTTTATAGGCATTTCACTGTTTGGATCGCATGGTGCAGGAAAGACTTCTTTCTTATATTCGTTATTCAACAATAAGGCGGAAAGTCTGGCGCAGACTGTATTGCTGAAAAATGAATCATTGTCGATACGACCGGCCCATTTTGAAAAAGATAGAAAAGATACAATTTATGCATATGTGTCAGAACAGGCAGAAAAAATGTGCACTGAGAATGGAAAATGTCCAGTGAATGAAAAGTGTGGTGAAAATGTTCCTGTTTTTCTCAGAGCAGATTATGGAAAAGGTGCTGACCGCAAAACATTGATAGTAGGAATATATGATAATCCAGTCAGCTTTATTGACCGTATGGATACAGTAACTAGCGTTAATGGAAATCAGCTGATAAATCATCTATATGCTGATATGTATCTGTTCGATCCTCGTGATATGGGAATAGAAAATATATCCCTGAAAAGAATGAAGGGACACAGCCGGTTCAAAAAATGCAGCGTGATGTCCTTGGCAGAGCAGGCAGAATTTCAGAAGGAAAACAGAGATGCGGTTGTTCATGCAAAAAAAATACTTGAAGCAGGGTATGAAAGCGATACAGGAGAAAAAGCAGGCAATTCCATCCCGACACTAAAGATTTATGAACATGTTGTGTCGATGTATAGAAGATATGCAGCTCCGGAATATTTATCTAATAAGCGTTTTTTAGGTGTGATATCAAAAAGTGATCTGCTGCGCGGCAAGTTATCTAGCGACTATGATGAATTGTTATACAGCCGTGAGAAAACATCTGCTGTGGATGCAGAAGATATTGCCGGAAGAAGTAAGGCGGCTGAGAAAATGCTGGAATCTTATGGAATGCTGGGGCGAAGCAGCCTTCATATGTTTGAGAAAGATTACGGGAAGGGTATAAGCTGGCACAGTATCAGCTCCACAGGATGTGATGCGGTGGAGAATGATCATTTGCTGGGAGCTTATGCGCCGGTTAATGTTGGTGATCCTGTTATTTCATGTATTATAAGCAGGATAAAAGAATTAAATTGGGCATAAGAGGAGATATAGAAGAACTATAGAGGAAATATAGAAGAAACATAGAAGAAATATAGAGGAGATTTTGTAATATATGCAGGATGAATATTCGGGAAAATGGGTAAAAAAGTTAAGAAACGGGATGCGGCAGAAAGAGTTCTGTAAACATATATATGTATTTAAAAAGAATGGCAGTGAATGTGATACAGTACACCGTAATACGATTGGAAACTGGGAAAACGGTAAAACCAGTATGCCAAGAGATATTGAGACTTTTTTATCTCTTGCATTATGGGAGTATGATCATTTTGTGTATAGTGCGGAAGAAGAGGTGGACTCTGACGAAAACATGTCTGGAAACCGCAGATACCAGCATGCGAGGAAAAGACTCCTTGAAATGCTCCGATTGGATTTATATTGCAAAAACCTGCATGATGCACTGCTTATTCAGGTCGCACGCGGCATTTTACAATTTAAAGAGGTCCCGGAGTTAGAGAAAGAACTTGAAAGTAAGCTGAGTAAAATTGAACTTTCAACAGAAGAAAAAAATGTTTATGCGATGGAAAGGAATACTGTTTCAATCAGCGCCGACTTAAATAGGGTAAGAAATGTTGATGAACTGATCAATTTGATAACAGTGGTACATAAAAATTCATTTGCATCGTCGAACAGAACAATAGGTGTAAGGTTCAGAAATATATATGAACAACGAGACAGGTATTATAAACATGTGTCTTTGGAGCGGGCGATAGTTAATCTTGCACCAAATTACCGGAATAGTTATGTAAGGATGTTTTCAAGTTCATTCATATCCAGAGAATGGCTGATCGACCTGTGTGTTCATTTGCGGTTTAATTATGAAGAGGTCTCATTAATGCTGGAATCTGCACATATGGTACAGTTATCGGAGTATGAAAGTTCAGAAAAATATTTTACGGAAGGCGGGTTGATGGCAGTTGCGGATAATAGCCGTAGTTTTTCTGAAAAAAGCCTTAATGACAAATTGATAATTATGTTAATCTTAGGTGGATATATGAAAGATCATGGTGAATTGCCGGAATATGTATCAGCTAGGCGGATTCTGGAATCATTTTCTATATATGATCAGGGGGCATCTCTTGTCGAGATGTTTTACAGCACAGTATTAGACTCATGTAAGACAGGTGAAGGAAGTTTGGATGTAGAATTTGAAGATATCTGGAAAGTGTTTGCTGCAACAGAGAGGTATCGGGCGTGGGCTGAATATATGGACATGGAAAATGACGCTGTTTATCTTGATGATAGATTATATCAGACTGAGTGCGAAGGGTATGAGGCATATACGGAACTGAATGAGAGACAGATAACCAGAGTAAAAACGCGAGATGAAATACAGATGATGCATTTTCTTGTTGCGATGTATTATTCCGTGCTCCTCAATAAAAAATATGAGGGCAAACTTATGGACAAAGATTTGCTTGAAACAAAGATAATAATAGGAACAGACACAAGTCTGAATAAATTTATATATGGCTTTTTCTCGACATTATTTGGAATTTTTATAGGCGAGGAAACCATATATGAAAATGAAAAAGGAAAATATTATGTAATTAACCATGTTTTAAATAATAAAACCAGAGCTTTAGATATTGGAGAAACTCTGGAAAATATATATGAGGCAATTGTTGAGTTAAGTGATCAGGAAAATGCAGATCAGAAGTAGCGGCGATGCCAAAACTTGGGTTGGTAGTCCAGGCCATTAAATAACCATATAATAAGACCATCAATTACAACAACAAATTCAAATGAAGGAAAGGTGATGGTTTTTATGTTAGGTTATTTAATTGGTTTTGGACTTTTTGTTTTGGTGGCACTTTTGGTGATGTATCTTTCGCATGGAAGTGGAGTATGGAAGGACGTAAAGAATAAGAAAAACAAAGCGTTGAATTCTTGCGGACCTATAAAGAATCTTCAGAACGTGAAGATTGCAAACGGTCCGGTTGTATGTGTTAAGTGTCCAGGGGAGGTGGAGTATAGACAGATAAAAGTTGTTACAAGGAGTGCAAGAATTGGAAGTGGCAATGGAAATGAAATCGTTTTAAATGATGAGTTTGCAGAACCGGTTCATGCAGTTGTAAAAAAAATCGCTCAGGACAGCGGAAGTTATTATGAGTTAGTAAATATGTCAAAATACAATCCGGTTCAGTGGTTTAACCAGGATATAAATGACTATGAAACGATAGGATACAGACGGGGACTGAAGCTTAACGGTAAGGAAGTATTCTATATCGGAGAAAGCAAGATAATAGTTACATGCCCGACGAACAATCATAAGCCAAGTAAAACGGAGCGACTTGTGATGAGTGCCGGAGCAGAAAACAGGAGTGACGAGAACAATGACAAAACGCAGGTGGCATCGGCAAAGCCTGCTCCAGAACCGACAAAAAGAATTGAACCAACAAGAGTGTATGATTGTATGCACAAAGCAGACTAGAGATTTGGAGGTGAGAGCATGGACGGAAATGCCAATGAAAGATTTACAGACTACAGGATGAAGAGCATGTGCTCAAGATTGTTTGCTTATATTGACCTTAAAAGCATAGTGGTAGTTCTGGCTGTGGAGCTTGGAATGATGCTTGTGGCACTTTATAAAGGATGTGGTGTTTCTTATATTCCAGTTTCGCTGGTTATGATGTTATTTACAGTTGTTGGATGTATAGGTTCAACATTTGCAAAGGCAGATAAAAAGCTGTTCATAATCGTAATAGTTCTCTTAAATCTTGGATTTTTGGTGCAGAATATCCAGGATAGAGGAAACGGAGCTGTGATATCAGCGTTGATTAAGCTGGTGGTGGTACTAGGATCTGCTGTTATAGCATTTGCATTATATTCAAGATTATCAAAATGGATATCTGAAGATAAAGTAGTAATTGGAATGATGTTTCTCCAGTATGGCATATCTATAGCAGTATTGTTTTTAGGACAGCTTGTTGGTGACAGAGGCGACCAGGGGGCAACAATTTCTATTGCAGGCACAACGCCATTTGAGTTTGTAAAGATCATGTATATTTTTGTAGCTGCCGGGCTGTTGTGTAAGGATAGCGATACTATAAAAATAATAAAATGGGAGATTAACAGAGGCATTATATTGTTTGTACACACAGCAATTCTCAGCATTGTATTTGTTTTGTGCAGTGAGCTCGGAACTTTGATGATAGTTTATATTACAGGGCTTATCATGCTCCACCTGTTCGGCTCGCACAACAGATGGACCGCAGCTTTGAAGATAGTATCTGCAGCCGGATTTGTGATCGTGTGGTTAGTGAGTGCAAAGATCCTGTTCCCAATCATGGTACAAAATGAGGGTGCCCTGCCGGGCATTGTATCAAAGATAGTAAGACGGTTTGGAGCTGTTTTTCATCCTGAATTATACATGAATGATTATGGATATCAGGGTACAAAAGGACTTATGTCTATTGCAACAGGTGGGTGGTTCGGAATTGGAACAGAAAGACACAGGATAGATCTTCCTGAAGCAAATAATGATTTTATATTTGCAAATATTATAGAAACATGCGGAATTTCGATAGGAATTATTTTGATCATTTTTATTCTGGCCTTCGTCAAGAGGTCAACGTATATAGCAGAGAAGTGCGAGAATAACTATAGTAAGGGAGTGACAGCTGGAATAGCGTGTCTGATAGCGGTAGAGAGTATCATTCACATAGGTTACAACATGGCTTTGCTTCCGATAACAGGTATACCGCTTTATTTCCTTTCGCAGGGATTTTCAGCAATTGTAACCAGCATGTGCCTGGTAGCAATACTGCTTGTTATTTCAACAAAAATTGAATTGGAATCAGAAGAGACATTGAGCTAAGAAATGACGGAATAGAAAGGTGGATGCCAGATGAATAAACATGAGAGTAACAAAAGAATAAGCGCAGTATGTATGATACTTGGAAGCATGCTGATTGCGGAAATTGCCGCACTGTATATGAACTCGGGCGTAGTAAAAGGGGTAAACAAGCGTGCGGATAATCTCAAGGTATATGCTAAAGTGGAAAAGGATGACGAATCGATTCTGCCAGGGGATATATATGACAGAAATGGAAACGCTCTTGCTGTTACCGATTATGTAGACGGCGATGAAAAGAACGAAGTCAAGACGGTATACAGCAACAGCATGGCTTATGCACAACTGCTTGGGTACACCGGAAGACATGTATTTTATCCACTGGCAGAAACTGCTGAGGATGTAGTCGGAAGCAGAAATGATGCACGTCTTATGGCATTCCTTGATGAAAATTATTTTGACGAGGACGGTTCGATATACAATACGGTTAATCTGGACGGAAGAAAAGGAGAGAGTGCTGTTCTAACTATAGATGATGGGTTACAGAACCATGTGTATGAGGCAATGAGTAACTACATCAGCTCAACGGATGATATAGGTTCAGCAATCGTTATGGATGTGGAAACCGGAGCAATTCTTGCAGATGTATGTTTCCCTACATATGACTTTAACAATCTGGAAGAAGCCCAGCAGAAAATGGTTGAGGATCAGAAGAACACTGTATTAGAGCCTGGATACCCAGTAACATATAAGAATCCGCAGGCACCGGGAAGTATATTTAAGGTGCTGGTTGCAGCGGCTCTTATAGATCATGATATGGAAGATTTCACAGTGAAGAATACTTCACTGCAGATGGATGGTGGATGGATCTGTGACGCCTACAGTTACAGGACAAGTACTCTGGATGTTGAAAATGGTGATGAGATAGATCTGGAAACGGCATTAAATATATCTTCAAATGTTTATTTTGCACAGGCTGCCTTGGTTCTTGGAGAAGCCCGGCTTAATGAAACAGCTGAAAAATTCATGCTTACAAATGATGGTGATGGCTTCCTTCTTGATTTTGGTGAGGTCAGATATAACTGGAATACAGATGTTGCTGAAGACATATTTGCACAGACAGGATTTGGACAGGGGGAGACAGAGATAACAACTGTTCAGGCTGCAATGATAGCCCAGGCAGTTGCAAACGATGGAAATCTGATGAAGCCTTACATGGTTGATTCAATTATAGATGCAGACGGAAAGACAGTATACAGTGGAAAACCAGAGAAAATGGGACGTGCCACGAGTAAGAGGGCTTCAAGAATACTTGCAGATTATATGAGATCCACTGCGCAGGAGTGCTGCTCTCTTCATGGCCTGGAATATGAAAAAGAAGTATTTGATGAATACGGTGTGGCTGGAAAAACAGGAACTGCTGAAACGGGTGATGCTGATAATACTATGAATGCATGGTATATAAGCTTTGCACCATATGATGATCCAAGATATGTTGTGGTTGCAAATCAGTGCAAGGTAAGAGGTAAGGAAGGCAGTGATATGATACCTATAGTTGCAGATATATATAATTACCTGTTTACGGAATTTGAAGAATAAAATATCATAGAAATATGTAAGATAGGAGCGTTTATGGATTATAGAATATATTCAGAAACAGAGAAAGCTGCTGACAAAAATCATCGTGAAAATGAAGATAGTTTTATGTATTCACAGTTTTCCTTTATGAAAGATAAAAAAATACAGCTGATCGTTGTTGCGGATGGAATGGGAGGCCTTAGCGAGGGCAGACGAGCCTCTGAGAACGCAGTAAAAGGTTTTATGAATACTTTTTACGTGAATGTTATGGAGCAGTATATGAGCTCGGATATGGATGAATTTTCACTGAAATACAGTATTGGTGATATAGAAAAAATAATGGTAAAAGCAATTCAGGCTGCAAACAGAAAAGTGTGTGATGGAGCGGATGAATTCGAAGCTACTGGTTCTACGATCAGTGCGGTCTGTCTGATTGATGACTGCGCTGTGATTGCGAATGTTGGAGATTCTCCAATATACCTATACAGAAAAAACGCCAAAAAGATGAAGCTGATGTCGAAACTCCAGACTGTTGCAGAGCAGGCAGTTGCTGCAGGTACGTATGAACGGTATTCTCCAGAATACTATAGAAATGATCATATATTATACTGTAGCCTGGGACAATATGATAAAATACTGGAAGATGACATATATGTTAGTTCAATTGGAAATCTAAAAAGTGGAGATGCAATCCTTACAGGTTCAGATGGATGTTTTGGGCATATGAATGAGAAAATACTTGGAAGGATAATGAATGAATGCAGCACACAGGAAGAGGGATTTCTGCTCAATCAGATATTTTCACTGGCAAGGATGGACAAGGATGATGACCAGACAGCTTTTTTGTGTATAGCCGAATAGCAGGTGGAGGGATTTATGAATACTTTATTTTTTGAAACAGGAGATTACATCACAGACGAGAATGGTGAACCGCTGTATGTTCTTGCCACTCCTGCAAGATACAATGACAAATATTATGTAGTACGAGCGGTAGAAACCAAGACAAACAGGGACTGTCTTCTCAAATTCGTGGAGATTACGGATGACTCGTATAAGCTGAACAATCTGCAGAGAGAAGGGGCTTTCTGTTTTTATCATCCGTATATAGAGCATGTATATGGCAATTTTACGGGGATAACTCCAAGCGGTGAAAAGATATATGGGGTGGAACTTGAATTTGTCAAAGGAAAGACATTGAAGGACTTTCGCTTTGATTTGGAAAAAAAGATCGCATTTGATGAGATCACAGAAGAACAGGCAGAGTGGCTTGTTTATCGCCAGATGATGCAGTTTTTATATGGAATGAAATATTATACGGAATATTCCAGGCAGGCTTATCTGCACAGGGATATCAAGCCGGAAAATGTAATGATCTCAGATAGAAATTCTGATGTTGTCATTGTGGACTTTGATTTTTCACACATTGCAGGCAGTAAAAAAACGATGAATGTCGCAGGGTGGGACATAGGTTTTAGCAATGGCTATACGTCGCCCGCAATATTCACAGATAAGAAAATAACAGAGTGGGATATTTCCACGGATGTATATTCTGCTGGAAGATTGTTTTTCTTCTGGTTAAATGGACGAGAGTATTTTACCGATGAACAGTTAAAAACAAAGCATGAGAATTTACTTTCTTCAACGATATATTGCATGGATAAAGAGATCGGCTATGGAATTAAGGCAAATAAGGACAGGTTCAAAAAGAAGTATCTTGGAAAAAAATATGAGCCACTGCGAGATATTCTGGCAAAGATGTGCTGCAATCCGGAAACAAATGAGTGCTATACAAAAGTGTCAGACATAATTTCGGATATGAAGAGTTTTCTGCTTGATCAGTGCAATGGCTCATGGGATCTACTGGAAACAAAGCTTGAGTTAAAGAAATCAAGACTGAATCACGAAGAAAAGTCAGTAAAAGAAAGAAAACACATTATGGTTGTATGCAAGAATCCAGATGGCGAAAAAACAGGAAGCCCGCTTTATGAAGCTTCTGTGCGGGATATAATCTGGGATGGAAAAATTATGTTTTCAGTATGTAATTATAAAAATAAAATCACAGTAATACCGCTGCCGGGACGAGATATTGATATATGCAGCAGACAGGAAATCGGAGCTGATAGCGAAAAAGGCAGTGACAGCCATAAAAGTTTGAAAATGGAGATAAAAGACGGAGATAAGGTCGTGTGTGACGGCGCAGCATTTGAGCTTACGATCAGATAGTATAAATTGAGAAGAAAACAATGAATGTGATTAGTGCAGGAAGGTGGTTAGAATGGGTGATAATAAAATAATACATACAAAGGTTATATCGGGTGAAAATAAAACAAAAGCTTTGGTTCTTGGAGTGGTACTGGATGCAACACTATCTTTTTCAGTTGTGTATGGACAGATTTATTATCTGATAGAACATTTGCTCATCAATCTGAAAACGTTAAAGAAAGATAAATGTGATATAGATATCAGTTACAGTGTTGTTCTGTTGCATGATAAACCAGAAAATATGAGATTTTCCGGAAAAAGATCAATTTCAAAAGATGAGGATGAGGTACTCAGAAGCCTTGCAGATATCTCATTTTATGGTGGAAGTGATGATGGACATGAAGAACTTAATTCTGCGTTAAATCTTCAGCTGAAGACTATAAACCAGTACATGGACTCTGTGTGTAAGCAGGATAAAAATGTGTCAGTTTCTCAGCAGCTTATAATATTAACAGATTCGGCGGCTGCTGTAGGAAAGGAGTTTCAGAATTTTACACAAAATGAACCAGGTGTGTACGGTGATTACACAAACCATGGATTGCAGCAGGCATTTATCATTTCGAATGGCGGAGATTATATGCCACAGCTTCGGATTGTGAACTTAGAATATTCTCTTACAGAAAATAATGTGAATACGTGTTCATACTATGATATTCAGGATATTTTGGACAAGGACGAGGAAGGAACACTGATTATGGCAGAAATGCTGGCAAAAAAAATTATTCAAAGTGCATAATATAGCAAAACAGAAAAACGTAATAAACCCAGAATAGTATAAAGCAAAAACAGATAAAAAAATATGATCAGATAAATAAAAGACGAATAACTTTGAAGAAGAGAGGGATTACATATGGCACTAAGTGATTTTTCACAGGAATTTCAGTTGGAGAAAAGAAATCTCTATACTGTAATTTGCATAAATCAAAAAACAGGATGTGGGACAGAGAGCAGAATCAACTACCTGATATACCAGACGATTGAAAGGTTAAAGGAAGAATTAACAGATTACAATGAAATACATGTGGCATATGTCTATGAAACTCCTGGCCTCATGGGTGTAAGGAAATTTGAAATATTAAATGGTGAGACGCAGCCTTGCTACAGGGATGTGTGTGAAAAATCTGATGACCATAATATGAGTCACGTTTTTTTTATCGGTTTTAAGATGCTTGAAGAGATAAGTGATGATGAAAAAAGATTGTATTATATTACAGAGGAGAATCTGCCACGTGTTAACAGTATAGTGATACAGAGAGAGAACCGGCTTGAGGTTAATGAATTATTGAACGATTCGGACGTCGAGGTTGTTCTTTGTAAGCCGGATACATTGGGAAGTGACATATTTGAAGAATATATTGATGGCTGCAGAAACGGAAAGGTAATGAGGTTGTAGAGTTTATAATATAGATAAGAAAGCATAGTTGGGCACATGTTGAATCAGAAATTAACTGAAATAATATAATTTGTACATTCACTTGAAATTCACTTGAAATTATTTGTCAAATGTGATGAAAAATATAAGAAAATATAGTAAACTTATAACAGTGTGTATAAAGCAATAAATGTATGGTGTGAGGGGATATGACATGGAGATAATAACTGATTCAGATAAAACTTTCATATATCCAACGGTTTCCGCACTGGGCGCAGTTGATAAAAAAAGGTACGAGGAAAGTCTGGCGGCAAAGAGAAGGACATTATGTAAAATATGTAAAATTTCATACGACAGCAAAAAATATGAATCATGTCCGCAATGTGAATTGAGAAAAAGATATAATGAGCTTGAGAGAGAGCTGGCTAGCGAAAAGCGAAATAAAGTTACGAGTTCCGCAAATATGCGTGCTGAATATAAAAAGGGCGACATAATCCGAATCGGTAAATATGGAGGTCAGCCTGTTGAGTGGATGGTACTAGACGTCGATAATAACAAAGCCTTGCTCATATCTAAAAAAATATTGGATATAAAACCATATAACTTGGACAACAGTGGAGTTACTTGGGAAAGCTGTTCGCTTCGAAGATACCTTAATACCGATTTTCTGGAAACGGTTTTTTCAAATGATGAAAAAAAAGGTATAGCGAAAATAAAAGTTGAAAGTGGGAATAATACTTTAAATGACAGAAGCGGTGGCAAGAGCACAGAGGACAAAATTTTTTGCTTGAGTTATTCAGAAGTGAAAAAATATTTTCCACGGAAAAAAGATAGAATTGCAGTACCGACGGATCGGATTGTAATTGAGGCTGATGATATAAAGAAGCGTTTTGTAAAACGTAGAACAGGCGGTGGCATATGGTGGTTGCGTACTCCTGGAATATATGAAGATTTTACAATGCATGTTGATGGTTCAGGTTGGATTAATGAGGTTGGCAGCACCGTTAATAATACTTATTGGTTTAGTGGCATCAGACCTGCGCTGTGGATGAAGTTTTAGTGAATGAGAAGTGACTTTATTTAAAAATGTATTTGGAAGTGCATTCAAATATAAAAACAATACTGGAGAAACAAGTATGCCGATTTATAAGTGTCCCAAATGTGGATGTGATATACAGGAAATAGAATATCAAAATTCTGTAGAGATTGCCAGTTATCCGACAATCTCCTGTTTGCGTGATACAGACAAAGGGAGGTACGAAAAACGCAGTGGTTCAAAAAGAAAAGCCACGTGTCCCATTTGTGATATTGAGTATGATAAAAATAAATATTCGACATGTCCGATGTGCGAACTGAAAAAAACAAATAAAATATTGACACAAAGATTAACAGAAATGACAAAGACTGAAACGCAGGGATTAGATCATTCTAAGCAGCGAGGTAGCTATATGAAAGGTGATATCGTCAGATTTGGTTCATATGCTGGAAAAACTGTAGAATGGATCGTTCTAAAGGCAGATAAGGATAAAGTCTTGCTTTTGTCAAAGTACGTTTTAGATGTGATTCCATATAATTCTGTACATAGAGCTGTTACATGGAAAGCGAGTTCACTTAGGCAATATCTGAATCATGGCTTTATTGAAGACGTATTTTCAGCACTTGAGCGCAAACAGATAGAAAATGTAAATGTAGATAATAGAAATAATGGAAAACACAATAGAACATATGGCGGAGAAGATACGTATGACAGGATATTTTGCCTGAGTATAGATGAGACAGAACAATATCTAGAGAATGATATAAAAAAAAGAATGGCGGAAGCGACAGAGTTTGCAAAATCCCGTGTGAATGAATCTTTTGTAAAGTTTTTTATCAATGATAAAACTAATTCAGCCAGTTGGTGGTTGCGATCCCCAGGCTTTGATAGCAAACTCGCATCGTGTGTCGATGGGACAGGCTGGATTAATGCAGGTGGATTTAAAGTGAATGATTCATCTGTCGGTATTAGGCCTGCGTTATGGATGAAAGTTTAATGAATGATTACTTTAAGCATAAATGCAGTTTTAGGCAATGGTTATAAAATAGAATATATAGTGTGTATGGTGTTCAATCAGATAAGAGGGATAGAAAATGCATAAGAACAAAAATAATAAAAGAGAGACAGAGAAACAAACTAGTCAGACAAGAAATACTGTAAATACTACAGTTGCTTCGGAGAAAGAGCCGGAATGTCTTAGATATGCGACAGTGGCGCATCTGACAGAGAAGGAGAAAGAAAAATATAGCAATGATAATGTGAGTAGAAGTAAAGTTATATGTCAGATTTGCGGTGTGGAATATAGTGAAAGTATTGCGTCAAAATGCCCGGTATGTGCGATAAATGAAAAGCTGGCAGCATTGAAGATAGGTACGATAGTTGCTGATAATGGTGTAATAAAAGTAGAAACAAACAAAGATAGTGTAAATGATAATAAAAAAATAAGTGAAAAAAGCTTTAAGATGTCTACTCATAACTATAGATACGGAGAGATCGTAAAGATTGGAAGTCTTGATGGTATGCCAATTGAATGGCAGATTATACAGGTTAAAGGAAATGAACTGCTTGTGTTGTCTAAGTATGGTATTGAAGCGAAAGCTTATCATTCGAAGAGTGGTTCTGTAACATGGGAGACAAGTACAATACGGCAGTACCTAAATAATGAGTTCTTTAGTAAATGTTTTGACATAAAAGAACAGAAACTAATACAAACTACGAGTGTTAAAACTAATGACAATGTTTTAACAGGAGTATCAGGCGGCAAGGATACGAGTGATCGGTTGTTCTTATTGTCAATTGATGAAGTAAAAATGATGTTTAATAGTAATCAAGCTAGAAAATGCCAGGTGACTGAAAGTGCAAAGAATAATGGCGCATTTGCAGATGCGAAAACAGGTACAGGATGGTGGTGGCTGCGTACGCCAGGTGAGAAGGATATCTATGCGGCTTATGTATCCGCAGATGGAGTTATAGTTAAAGGTGGCTGTTATACTGGAAGTTCTCGAGGGCTATTAAGACCTGCCATGTGGGTGGATGGAAACGCGTTGTAGAATATAGCTGAAGTTCAATATCAGGGAAAGAGTAGAAATGGATCAAATAATGAATCAGATAATGGGAATGTCTGGAACTGAAAAATCTGAATATGTTCGGTATGCTACGATATCAGTGCTTAGTGATTGCGATAAAAAAAGTTACAATATGGATAATGCACTGAAAAGTCCAAAGCTGTGTCAGGAATGTGGAATAATATATTTCACATCTATATCTTCTAAGTGTCCGTTGTGTGCGATGAAAGAAATGTTTTTATCTTCACATGCGATAGGTACGGAAATAGAAAAGAAAGGCAAATCGCAGCAGCTTCATAATTACAAAAAAGGTGACATAATAAAATTGGGCAAATGTGCCGGGCTGTCTGTAGAATGGACTGTCCTTGATACAGAAGCCACCAGAGTGCTGCTTCTGGCAAATGATGTCTTGGATGTAAAGCCATATTGTAGTTCAACGTACATAAAAACGACATGGGCTGAAAGCTCACTTCGTAAGTATTTGAATGACGTGCTTTATAAAGAAGTATTTTCAGATGAGGAACGTGAAAAGATAGAAAGTGTAAAGCTTGATAACGAAAATAAAGAAAAAGAGTTAGACATAGATGGAGCTGGTGAGAGCGATAAAGTATTTTGTCTGAGTGTAGAAGAAGCTGAAAAATATTTTCAAAATGATTCAGAGAGAAAGGCAAAGGCAACAGACTATGCAAAATCGAAAGTTGGAGAAGATGCTTTGACATATTTTATCTATGAAAAAACAGGAACTGCACGGTGGTGGCTTCGTTCTCAGGGAACTGACAGTGGAACGGCAGCAACTATAGGTGGTGCAGGGTGGATAAATTACGAGGGCATTTATGTTAACAATCTCTCAGTTGGTGTCCGACCTGCCTTGTGGATGAAGTGCTAGTATGCTAATTAGAAAAAACATATAATCGAAGGAAAAATAAATGATGAAGTATCCAACAATTTCAAGGTTAAGTATAGAAGATAGAAAACAATATAAAGATAGTCAGAAGAAGTAGTCATTATCAAGCTTTGATGATGTTATGCTGTACGTATTGCAGGAATATTATCTGAAAGACAGGCGTTATAGGAATAAATCCAGTCTACAGTCGATGGCATATAATCTGGCACCGCAGTTTGTCAATGAAATAAGTGTCTTTGGTGTAATGTATGATGCTGGATTAGGGAAATTACTTGAAAGTGAAAGAAAACCTGAATATGGAGATATAGAAAATTGCAAGAAGCAGCTTAAGCAGGTCTTTGCTGAACCTCAGGTGGATAATGTACTGAACATAGTCTTAAAAGCGCTTGGTGAGGAAAAACTGTTAGCAGAAAATAAGGCATACAATACAAATAAAACGAATGTAAAAACAGAACAGCCAAGACCTGTAGCGACAGAGCAAAAAAGCAAGGAAGTAAAGCCGGAGAGGCAAAGTATAAATGATAATGGGATACATAGTATTAAGCCGGAACCAAATGATGCGCACAAAGAAGCATATACTCAAGATCAGGTTATCATACCAAAAGAAAAAAATAAAAAGAAAAGCCGGAACAGGATATTGCTAGCTGTGCTTGCTGCGCAGTTGATTATCTGTATTTTGATTGGCGTAGGGATTAGCAGCATGAAACAAAAGAATACAGTTACAGATGATAAAAAAACCGTTTCAACACAACAGGCTTCTTCTACAGAAAAAAAGAGTACAACAGAAACCAGCAAAACGAGTAAAAAAACAGAGAGAACAACTGCGAAAGAAAGTGATTTAAAGCAGAATACAGATATTGAGTCTGAATATGATGACAACCAAATAGTTGGTTGTATAGTGCACGCTGGAGAATATACTTATATTAACAAAAATGGTGTTGTAATTGAGACTTCGACCCTTGAGCTATATGATGATGTGCTGTGCATATATGGGGTTCATGTAGAAAAGCGTACAAACAGGATATAAACTCAATACCGAAGATGCCACAGTTTTGAATGATATACTTACTGTGTTGCAGTTGATAAATAAGTATGATATGCAGTTTGATCGGGTAAGGTATGGGTTTGGTTTTGTTTTGTATAGGAATGGTATAAGGATAATAATGGGAAATATTGACGGCTTTGAGTTTAAATTGAGACATCTAGGGGCGATACTATCAGAATTAGAAGGCAAAAAAGGCAATTTGGATATGTCGAAGTATAATGAATCAAATTGTAATGTTATATTTAAAGAGAATAAAGAGGAATAGGTTATTGATTGGTTGAGGGGAGAAGTAATATATGGACAAACGATATCCAACGGTGTCAACTTTAAGCGTAGAAGATAGGAAGCAATATAAAAAGAAAAATATTGCAACGACCAGAACATCTTCTATTCGGAAAGAAAACAACAGACATATGCGCTTTATAATATTGGAAGTTGGACTTCTTGTTGTGATTGCCGTACTGGTTATAATAGTGTGCGTAGTGATGAAGAATGGGCGAGAGTCAGTTGACGAATCAACATCAGCAACAGAGCAGATATCCGCAGTTTCTACAACAGAACAAGTCACAACAGAACAAATTGCAACAGAAGATCCACGACAAGAAACGTATGAAATGGCATGTGAGGCTTATAATGCAGAAAATTATGAGACTGCCCAAAGTTTATACATGCAGATAGAGGATTACAAGGATTCAAAGAGTTATCTCAATGAGATAGGTTCATATTATTACAATCAACTTGATCAACTTTATAAAAATGGTGAGTATGATGAATTAGCTGGTGTAATTGAACTGTGTGATGAGAAGTCGGAGTATCCAGATGGATATAAGAAAACACAAAAGAAAAAGGATATGTACATAAGTGAAATTGCAGAGAATGTTGAGAATGAGGCCCTTAACTTGCTATATAGTGAGGGGTATGACTCTTTTGAAAAATATGTGGCTGATTCAGAAAATGGGCTGTTTAATTCGACGGCGGCAAATACAATTATAGAAGCCTATAAACCGGTATATGTGAGTAGTCTTACGCCATATGAGGAAGGTGAATGGCAGCAAGCTGAAAAAATCGCTGATTCAGGGTGGTCTAATAGAGACTTAGAGTTTGAAGATGGTGTATATGATGATGCAGGAAATGTTCATAATAATTGCCTGGTAGGTGGCGGCTGCAGTCTCGCATATCATATTGGTGGGAAATATTCTAGGCTTTCAGGTACTATGTTTGTACAGCAGGATAATCAGGCAACAAGTGACTCGCCGGTGTTTTTACTTATAAGAGATGGTGATGGAAATGACCTGTATAGGGACACTTTGGTTTCAGGATATGATCCTAAATATTTTTCGATAGACGTGACAGGAATAGAAGATATTGTAATATATTTTGATGGATTTAGAGGTGGATTTTTAGATTCTTATTATTATGGTGGTGTAGGAGAAATGTCATTATATAAATAGCAATGGTTTTTATTACAGGATATGAGAAGAGATTGTGGAAAATAGCGATAGGAAACAACAAGAGAGATGGAAATGGGGGATAAAATTATGAATATTATTTGCTTTCATGCACCTGATGTGGAATGGGGATATATGAGTAATTGGTATTATTCGGATTTTATAGTGGATGGTATTGAATTCAGTTCAATGGAACAGTATATGATGTACAGCAAAGCAATGTGTTTTGGAGATAAGAATATAGCTGTACAGATTCTTAATACAAGGGACGTAGCTGTGATAAAAGATTTGGGACGTAAGGTTTCAGGATACAATGATCATGTGTGGAATGGTTTGAGACAGATTATTATATATGATGGATTGATGGCGAAATTCACACAGAACATTGCGCTTAGAAAAGCCCTAAAGGCAACAGGAAACGCAATCCTTGCGGAAGCTGCAGCGAGTGATAGTGTATGGGGAATTGGTTTATCTATCAAAGATGAAAGAAGATTTGATATGAGAAATTGGCGTGGACGAAATCTTTTAGGATATGCTCTTATACTTGTAAGATCAAAGCTGTGATCTGAATAACAGATTAAATAATGGCACGATCGTAACAACTTGGATTACGACCGTGCCATTTCAGTTTTCCACAACAGAAGCGTCTGTCAGGTAAAGTGTGTCAATTAATCTGATTTTTATGAATGCCAGAAAAGCTTTATTTTAAGTATTTTTGAATACCACTCTTGCTTACCGGGTGCATTTTTTTAGACACATTCTTCTTGTTGACCTGGGTTCTAGTTTTTCTGAATGTTGTTAAGCTTATTTTCTTCCCAGTTGAGGATGTGCATTTGTTCTCGATTACTTTTCCGTTTTTATATCTGATATTTCTGTCGATGTCATAATACATGGTGGTTTTGCTGAAAGTAAAGTGTTGCGAAATTCTTCCGTGCTTACTGAATTTGTATGTGGATAAGGTGTGATAACGTACAGCCCCAGCGGAACTGTAATCATCTTCAATTGTATAGATGCCTGTAGTTGATACTCCGTACAGGCTTCCTCTTACAGGAATAGCTTTATACTTACCGTTCACATGCATATAAACCTCTGAATAAGTCATAGTTCTGAGACCTAATCGACCTGTTACAATGATATCCTTGTGTCCGTCTCCATTGATGTCATAAACATAGAATTCTGGATTATACATTATTCCTTGGGTTTTGCTTTTGTAATATGTTCCGTATTGAGTTTTGGTGATTCCGTTGAGCAACCACTTGGTATATACTTTCCTTTCAGCTTGTGTCATAGTTGCGGTAGCTGCCTCGCTTTGAGTTATGGATGCAAACAGCAATACACAAGTCATAAGTAAAATACCTAATGTTTTTTTGATTTTGTTCATCTTCATGGCTATTCTCCTTTGTATTATTAGTACTTTTTATTTTAGCACTCCATCCTAGCGATGCCTTTTTAATTGACTAATCTGCAGAGTTTAATGCTTATAGTTACATTACATTTGAAGATTTCCGAGCTTGAAGTCGGGAAGAAGCCATCAGGGCAGCAGATTTCAATCTTACATTGTTAAGTAATTAAGTCCTGTGTATAATTTAATATATTAAAAAGTGGCGCTTGATTCTATAAGCCACAATACAAAGGAGGAGAGACATATAGTGCAGCGATAGTGAAATTCTTGTCTTAATAAGACAAAAACTAACTACAAAAAACGAGGAAAAGGAGAGAGCAAGTGGAAAAAACCAACGAAAATTCAACAGAGACTTCAAATGAAACTTCAAGCAGAACTTCAACTGAAAAAACGAATGATACATCAGAAGAGATGTTAGATGCTGATGACAGAGTTTGCCAGTTTCATGAAAAAGCTTACAAGGAGAAGCAGCCAATAACATCCAGAAGTTACAAGATAAAAGCAGCAGTTATCATAGTACTACTTTTGGCTGCATTTGTGGTAAAAGACTTTATTATATTCAAGAGAGTATTCAGTTTTAACGCTGAAGCAACCGGACTTGCGCAGTTCCTGCCGTGGTGGGTTAGGGATCGATGGCAGATGCTAGTCACCGGCATGGTATTTATTTTGATCCCGTGGGAACTCATGTATAAATTTTATCTTTATATTTGTAAAGAGAGAAATCCGAATCTTAGGCAAACAAGAGTATTTGCAGTTGCGGTACTTGTGGTTGCCTCGCTGATTGCCATTTTTTGTTATATCCCTTATACGAAGATTAGTCGGGCAGGCTTGTACATATTTTGCGTGATTGCGTTGAGTCTTGCAGTATGTTATATATGCAGGCAATTCTTTGAGAGTGGTATTGTATGGTTTATCTTATCGGTAATTTATCTTGTCGTTATTACATACATATATGCAAACCGGATTTGTGCAAAAGCAGATTTGTTATTTGAAACTTCATTATCTTCTGCCTGGCAGATGACTGGATATGCCATATGGGTTCTAATGGTGCTGTTCAGTGCAGCTGTGGAAGTGCTTATGATATATGCATTATATAATAGCGATTCGATAGTAGAATGGCTGATTTATATAATCATTAGTGTGATGCTGGGGATAGCTTATGGCTATGTTGTACTTCCTGTATTGGTTAGATTCGAGAACGGATTGCGCAGAAATGTATCAGGTGATTATTCGTTTGTGGGCGAACCGTTGAATTCGCCAGTTGTTATATGGATGATTGCATTGCTGGCATTTATTATCGTTCTGCTGGCATGTGCTTCGAAGATAGTTGAACGTTATTCACATAAAAGAATGTGGATGCTGATATGGATAGATGTAAGTGTTTTGGGACTTCTGATATTTGGAATATGTGCAAAGGCAGGAATTGTGGACAACAGTTTCAGCAGTAATTCATTATTTGACATGGGTAGTATGATAGCAGTGTTTATAGCTGTCAGACTATTGATCATTCCCATTAAGCCACAGCCGGATCTGAAGTGCAGGTTCATAAATACTGATCAGGAGATAATCGATAGCGGGTATGATAGAAAAGTATTGGAGATTCAGATACTCAGCCTTCAGGAACAGCTTAATGCTCTAGTGAAAATGACAAGGCTGACAGATATAAAAGTAGACATGGCACACAAAGCACTGGTGATTCCTGACGATAAAGATGAGGGTGAAGAGGAACTTCACGACTTTCTTGATTTTGTAGAAAAAGCTGATAAGCTTATGGATGAGAAAAAGAAAAATGGAGAACCGGTAAACTATAGTGAGCTATATAGTAGACTTATGAAGATCAGAAACGAGGAACGTGAGCAGATCTTTAAGATTATGGAAGCGAAATATAATGATGAATGTATGGATCTTGATGATTTTGATGATTTGGACCATACAGATGATGATAGTGATGAGGATGAAAACTAGGAAGACGAACATACACTTCAGGATACAGCACTTGCAGCTTTGACTCAGATAAATGAGAAAGAATATGATACAGAGCTTGTGGATGAGGGGATAGACAAAGACCATATTGTACATTACGGATTTGCATTTGAGGGCAAGAAAGTGCTTATTTTTGCGGGATAAAAGGCCTAAAGACTTGTGGCGGAGATTACTGTCACTGATATGTTAGATAGACTGTAAATATTCAACTAATAAGGTGGCGTTAATCTATGATTGATAATAAAGTGAATGATTACAAACAGTATAGAGAAAACAATATAAGAGAGAACTATAGAAAACTTACCAGGTTACTTATTTTCAAAGGACTTACCATAACTACCATGGAATCCGCCACCTCGGGGCAGATTGCATCCCTCATCACAGACACGGAAGGTTCATCTGCTGTGCTTAAGGGGGCATTTGTCACCTACTGCAATGAGGCAAAGATCATGCAGGGAGTTCCGGCGGAGATCATAGACAAGTACACAGTCTACTCAAAGGAAACTGCAGGTGCCATGGCGAAGGCGTGCAGGAAGGCATATAATGCGAATATAGGGATCGGCGTGACTGGAACAATGGGCAATGTTGATCCGGCGAATCCTAACGCTTCAGTTCCGGGACAGGTATACTTTGCCATAGACATAGATGGCGATGTGGAAGCTTATTATGTGGAGATTACGGTTCAGCCGACAAGGCTTGCGTACAAGCTTGCTGTGGCGGAGGAGATTTATGAGGAACTTGTGAAGAGATTGGCATAATACTGAATTATTTGAAGGTTTCATTTGTCAAATATAGCGGTTATAATGATGGTGTATACAATCCAAATGCGGTGGTAAGTCTAATGCTTGAGGGTGATTTTCAGATCTACTGGTCTGGAACGGCATCATACAGTGCCATAGTACCTCTTATAAATATGGATTTTGATGGGTTAAAGACTGCAAATAAAGACGATGTTCTTACTTATCTGATCCATCTGGCTTATCAGAGGAAGAGTAATTCTGCATTTGTGCCAAATGAGGAGATAAGGCAGGAACTTATAAGGTCGCAGTGTATACGGTGATCTTATTTAACCTTATTAAGCCTTTTTAAACCTTTTAAAAAAGGATGGTTTACAGGTAGAAAAACTGATATATGGAGGCGGGGAAAGATGAAAAAATACGATCAGAAGATTCTAAAAACGGCAATACCGGCATTTGTGATATCAGCTATATGTTATGCGGCCATGTGGGGAATAATGACAAGAACGGAGAATACATTTTTTGCTGAATACATAGGCGGCGGAGGTGCAGTCAGCCAGATAAGGAACATTCTTATATGTATTCTTGTAGGGGCGATACTTTTTGTTTTGCCACTTGAGAAGATATGTGATAAGACATACGGCGCAGTGCGTTATCGTGGATTTCTTTTTACAGATAAAAAGAAATTTAGAGATGCGGCGGCGTTGTTTGTGCTTACGCTTCTGTATGCCGTTATCTGCTGGGCAAGTGTGACGTTTTCAATACATACCGACAGTGGACTCGATGACGGAGGACATTGGGGATTATTCGGCTCGGGAAGTGACGAAATATATGCTGTGGTGATAACGATACTAGCTTTTGTGGTTATGGTAAATGGCGTTGACCTTGTAAAGAAAAGTTGGAGTGGAGTTTTGTTCTGGTTTCTTATCGAACTTGCAAATGTTGTGAGTGTAAAACTTGTGACGGCCAAAGATGATCTCACATTTGCTATCGTATGCGCAGAAACGATTATGTTTATTGTATACATGGCTGTTCAGCACAGGTTGAATATTGTGACTTGTCTGTTATCACTGCTTTGTGGAGCTATACTTATATTTGCCGGATGTGATGATGTATTTACCAGTAAGAATAAGATTTCAGGTTCTTCGATTATGGATGCACTGGATCAGGCTGGAAGTATGCCAGACAGGATTTTTGGAGCAAGATATAATATTACGATAATTGAACATCAGGCTGGAATTGGTTTGTGTATATTGTGGTTCATATTGCTTGTGATTTTGTCAATCGCTGTCATGCTGTCTGCAGCAAGGCTTATGAAGGTATCTGCCGGACGTGGAACGTTTGTGCTTGGAATATATATGATAGAAGCATTTCTGATCATATATGCTATATTTGCGGAACTGGGATTTATCAAGCCGGCAGTGACGCTTTTGCTGCATATGAACGAGGTGGTTCCGGTTATGATATTGGGATTTAGAATGTTTTTCATAGAAGATGGCAGCCACAATGAAAAATCCTGCTTCAATGTGTAAATGTCAATGAAAAAGTTTACCAGTTGCATCATTGATTATTACGGAACAAGGAGTATATATGAATAAGCAGATAGTTAATTATAAAAATGATGAAGAAATGCAGAGTATAATAAAAGCAAAACAAAGAAATATCAAAATAATACAAATCCCCATGTATTTGTCGTTAGTGGGAATACTCCTTCCGTTTGTGGGGGTAATATTTGATATATATGGTCCAATTATTGATACTGTTTTTAGAGTGGTGCCTGTAGTATGCATATTTATTGGCTTCTTACTTGCTATACTGTGTAATAAAAAAATGAAAGACCTCAGGGTGTTTATAGGACAGAATATTGTGCTCGGGGTTCTCGAGGAGAGAATTCAGGTTATTGATTATTCGCCAAGTGGTTATGTGGATGAATCTTTTTTAAAAAAATGCAGTATTCTTCCAACTTATAATAGAGCAACAGGTTCAGATTATATTCATGGAATATACAGAAATGTAGAATTTACATACAGTGATCTTGAATTGAAAACAGAAAGTCAGGATTATACTGCAAATGAAAACAACCTGAAAACTACTATTACAGAGTTTTCAGGACAGTTTATGACAATGGCGTTGAGTAAAAGCGTGAATGGATTTGTACAGATAATGGGCAAGAGTAATTCTGGGAAAATGAGGCAAAATAGAAAGGCCGTATACATAGATGAAAAAAACAATATATCAAGCTACTTGAAAACGGGAGATCGCGTATTTGATGACCGGTTTGAGGTTAATGCATCGGGGGATGACCTTGCGTATTCTATTTTGACCCCTCAGTTTATTTCAGGCCTGAAGAAAATGGGAAAACGTACAAGAGTTCAGCTTTCTGGAAATATGGGCGTGATTGCCTGCTACAACGAGAAAAATTCATTTGAATTAATTGGAGAAATTAAAGATAATAGCGATATCGAATTATACAGGAAAAAGTTTAGAAAAGAATTATCAGATATTTTAGCAATCCTTGATATAATGATTGATTGTTGCTAAGGGATGATTCGGAATTTAATGTATTATAGAAAACTAGTAAAAGAATCTGTTACACTTATATTTGAAAACAGTCCGAGAGAGTTGAAGGAGAAGCAATTTTTTAATACATATGTCCATATTGGGAAAACAAAATGCAATACCGGATTGGGGTTGGATATGCTTCAGTAATAGTATATCATCCCGCTTGACGTATTTGAGGAAAGTTACTATTCTAAAAGTGAAAAGAAAAAGAAGGAGAATACACGCTTTATGGAGAGTGAATGCAATATAGAGAATAAGATCAGAATGAATTATCGGAATCTCACACAACTTCTTATCTCCCGTCACCTCACCATCACCACCATGGAATCCGCCACATCAGGGCAGATAGCTTCCCTCATCACCGATACGGAAGGTTCCTCTGCAGTGCTGAAAGGTGCATTTGTCACCTACTGCAATGAGGCGAAGATCATGCAGGGGGTTTCCGCAGAGATCATAGACAAGTATACAGTCTATTCAAAGGAAACTGCAGGTTCAATGGCGCAGGCGTGTAGAAAGGCGTATAATGCGAATATAGGGATCGGCGTGACTGGAACCATGGGAAATGTGGATCCGGCAAATCCAGACTCTTCGATTCCGGGACAGGTATACTTTGCCATAGATATAGATGGTGATGTGGAAGAGTATTATGTGGAGCTCCCACCTCAGCCGACCAGGCTTGCGTATAAGCTGGCGGTGGCGGAGGAGATATATGAGGAGCTTATTAAGAGACTGGTATAATATAACGATTGTCAAAGGATGTATAAATGTTATATCTCATATCCGACATCCACGGAGATGTCACATCATTCAGGAAAATGTTGAATAAGATAAGCTTTGATCCAGCCATGGATCACATGATAGTCATGGGTGACATATTCGACTGGAACGATGAGGGAATTCCTCTTCTTGAATTTATGTTGGACTATCTTGTGGATGGTTCAATGCAGCTCATAAAGGGCAACCATGAGCTGTTTGCCCAGATGTACATAGATGGAAGCATGTCGGAGCGCCAGTGGATCATATTCGGCGGTGGTGGAACAGTCAGAGATATCAAGAGGCTCAATGTGGATGAACAGATGAAGCTGCACGGGTATCTGGCTCATCTGCCACATTACACAGAGATACATTCGCCAAAGTACGGAGATTGTGTTGTCACCCATCCGGGCATTCATTGCGGTTCGTACATCAGAAATGCGGACAGGACGATCAACATTACCGGATCTATAACGAATGCTGTGAGAAGAGATGAATACAGATTCCTCATATCGCCGGATATCCACAATGTTCCATTTGCGGACAAGAAGGCATTTGACAGGTATGTGTTCTGCGGACATGTGACGACGAACAGGCTTAATGAAGATCATTCCTACGACGTTTACGTGACACCATACTATACGGATCTCGACTGCGGAAATGGAGAGAGGAACAGGGGTGGAAAGCTGGCATGCTACTGCGTGGATGAGGACAGTGCAATATATGTTTGATAAATTTTTTAAAATTAGGGGTTGATTTTTGAAAGAATATGGAGTATTTTATATTCAACAATTAGATGATACGAAATGGACAAAGGTGTTCTCAAGAAGGAGGACACCTTTCTCTTTTTTTTGAGGATACATTAAGGATTCATTTTAATCAGGAAAAGGAGTAGTAATTATGATGAACAAAATTTCAGCCGTATTTGGCTCACACGTATTCTCAGATCAGGTCATGAGAGAGAGACTTCCAAAAGCAGTTTACAAGTCACTCAAGGCGACTATTGACAAGGGCGAGCCTCTCGATACATCAATCGCAGATTCAGTTGCAGCAGCCATGAAGGAATGGGCAATGGAGCTTGGTGCAACACATTATACACATTGGTTCCAGCCACTTACAGAGACAACAGCAGAGAAGCACGACTCATTCGTAAGCACAGTCGGTGATGGCGGCGTTATCCTTCAGTTCACAGGCAAGGAGCTCATCAAGTCAGAGCCGGATGCTTCATCATTCCCTTCAGGCGGTCTTCGTGAGACATGTGCTGCAAGAGGATATACAGCATGGGATTGTACATCACCAGCATTTGTAAAGACAACAGATGAGGGAACATGTATCCTCTGTATCCCGGCAGCATTCACATCATATACAGGAGAGTCACTTGACTACAAGACACCTCTTCTCCGTTCAATGGATGCCATCAGCAAGGAAGCCCTTAAGGCTCTTGCAATGTTCGGCAACACAACAGCCAAGAAGGTTACTTCATCAGTTGGTCCTGAGCAGGAGTACTTCCTGATAGATAAGAAGAAATTTGCAAAGAGAACAGATCTTAAGCTCTGCGGACGTACACTTTTCGGAGCAATGCCTCCAAAGGGACAGGAGCTTGATGATCAGTATTTCGCAGCGATCAAGGATAAGATCGCATCATACATGACAGAGTTGAACGAGGAGCTGTGGAAGTACGGCATCCTTGCAAAGACACAGCACAATGAGGTTGCACCTGCACAGCATGAGCTTGCACCAATCTTCTCAACAACCAACATCGCCACAGATCAGAACCATCTGGTTATGGCAACCATGAAGAAGATCGCTGCAAAGCATGACCTTGAGTGCGTACTCCATGAGAAGCCATTTGCCGGTGTAAATGGTTCAGGTAAGCACAACAACTGGTCGATCTCAACAGACGAGGGCGAGAACCTCATCGATCCAGGTAAGCATCCTGAGACAAATCTCCAGTTCCAGTTCTTCCTGGCAGCGGTTCTGGCAGCAGTAGACAACAACGCTGAGCTTCTGAGACTTTCTGCTTCATCAGCAGGAAATGATCACAGACTTGGAGCTAACGAGGCACCTCCAGCAATCATCTCAGCATTCCTTGGAGAGCAGCTCCAGTCGATCGTTGAGCAGATCATCGAGAAGGGTGAGGCTACAGAGTCACCAAAGGGCAAGACATATGTATCAGGTGCATCAACACTTCCTACATTTACAATGGATGCCACAGATAGAAACAGAACATCACCATTTGCATTCACAGGCAACAAGTTCGAGTTCAGAATGGTTGGTTCAACACAGTCCATCGCATTCCCAATGATGGTACTTAACACAATAGTTGCAGATCAGATCAAGAAGATGACAGATGAACTTGAGGGCGCTGACGATTTCGAGACAGCATGCAAGGCACTCATCAGAAGAGAACTCACAGCACATCAGAGAATCATCTTCAATGGCAATGGTTATTCAGATGAGTGGGTTGAGGAGGCAGCAAAGCGTGGTCTTCCAAATATCAAGTGCATGGTTGATGCTGTTCCTTATCTTGCAGCAGATAAGAGCGTTAAGATCTTCGAGAACCTTGGAGTTATGGATAAGGCAGAGCTTGAGGCGAGAGCTGATGTAATGCTTGAGAACTATGCAAAGAAGATCAACATCGAGGCACTCACCATGATAGAGATGTCTAATGAGGAGATTATTCCAGCAGTTATGGAATATCAGGCAGAGCTTGCAAAGGGTGCAGCTGAGATCAAGGCTCTTGGAATTGATCCTACAGTTCAGGTATCACTTCTGAACACTATCTCAGAGAAGCTCACAGAGCTCAAGAGCGCTACAGTAGCCCTTGAGGAGCTGGTTGCAAAGGCAGCAGATTACGAGGGAGATACAGAGGCCTGGGCTAAGTACTTCCACAACACAGTATTTGCAGCATTTGACACAGTGAGAAAGCCTGCTGATGAACTTGAGAAGGAACTTCCAAAGACAGCTTGGCCATTCCCAACATACGAGCAGCTGTTATTCGAGCAGTAAAACCTTTAAGTTTGTTAAATCCTTCAAAATTGTATATAAATTGCTTGGAGGCATCCTGTCTGCGCATGTCGCAGGCGGGGTGCTTTTTGCGCGTTATAATCCCGTCAAGCGCGCACATGCGAGAGCTTGCTCGCGGCATGTAGCGCATTTGACGGGATGACGCGACATGAACACGAAGGCCGATAGGCCGGAGTGTGAATGCCGCGTAGAATTGCGAGAGCACGAAGTGCGAAGCAATTCGATATTAACGCGCAATGCGTGTGGAGAAGTGCGAAGTGGAGGAGCAGGCCCCTCCGTCCCCACTTGCCCCCCTCCACAAATTCTGCTATTATATACAAATGTGTTGTGATGTATTTTTGCACCGGCCACGGCATAAACAGGATCATGTGTGTGGCGGATGCTGAAAGATAGGAGCATAATTTGAAGAATTTATATATAGCAGAGAAGCCAAGCGTGGCGAGGCAGTTTGCCGACGTGCTGGGAGTGAAGGGCAATGCGGGAAATGGTTACCTGGAGTCGGATACAGCGGTTGTCACATGGTGTGTCGGACATCTGGTCACCATGAGCTACCCGGAGGTCTACGATCCGAATCTTAAGAAGTGGAGCCTTTCAACTATTCCATTTATTCCAACTGAATACAAATATGAAGTTCTTCCTGACACAAAGAAACAGTTCAATATCGTTGCGGGATTGCTTACCCGCGATGACATAGGCTGTATCTATGTGGCAACGGATTCAGGACGAGAGGGAGAATACATATACAGGCTTGTGGATTCAATGGCTCACGTAACCGGCAAGGAGAAACGCCGTGTGTGGATCGATTCACAGACCGAGGAGGAGATCCTCAGGGGAATCCGTGAGGCGAAGCCGCTCTCAGAGTACGACAGTCTCAGCGACGCAGCGTACCTTAGGGCCCAGGAGGACTACCTTATGGGTATCAACTTTTCAAGGGCGCTGTCGCTGAAGTTTTCAAATGTAGTCCAGAGGTATCTCGGCATGGACAGATGTGTCATAGCCGTGGGCCGTGTCATGACCTGTGTCCTCGGTATAATAGTGAAGAGAGAGCGTGAGATCAGGGAGTTTGTAAAGACTCCGTTCTACAGACTCGTTGCAAATGTGGGCGAGGAAGGACAGACATTTGATGCAGAATGGAAGGCAGTGAAGGGCACAAAGTATTTCGAGTCGCCTCTTCTGTATAAGGAGAATGGATTTAAAGAGAGACCCGCAGCGGAGCAGCTTCTGGCGGAGCTGAAGGCAGGGGAGCCCGAGGCTGTGGCCCAGGCTGTGGAGCGCAAGAAAGAGAAGAAACAGCCTCCGATGCTGTACAATCTGGCGGAGCTTCAGAATGACTGTTCATCATTTTTCAAGATCAGTCCGTCCGATACCCTCAAGATAGTCCAGGAGCTCTACGAGAAGAAGCTGGTAACCTATCCGAGAACAGATGCCAGAGTGCTGTCAACGGCCGTGGCAAAGGAGATAGGACGGAACATATCGGGACTTAAGAATTTCCAGCCTGTGGCAGAATTTGCACAGGGGGCCATGGAGAGCGGCACATATAAGGGAATCGCAAAGACGAAATATGTGAACGATAAGCAGATCACCGACCACTACGCCATCATACCTACCGGACAGGGCTTTGGAGCACTTAGAAGTCTGGCACCTACAGCTCTCAAGGTATATGAGATCATATGCAGGAGATTCCTCAGCATATTTTACCCTGCTGCGGAATACCAGAAGGTTGCAATGACACTCTCCAAGAACGGAGAGAAGTTGTTTGCCAACTTCAAATATCTGATAAACGATGGCTATCTTAAGGTGGCGGCCAACAGCTTTTCCAAGAAGAAGGACGATGTGAAGTACAGCCCTGAATTCATAGCAAGGCTTGCGAAGATAAAGAAGGGTGACAAGCTGAGCGTCCAGGGAATCGACATAAAGGAGGGTGAGACATCCCCACCTAAGAGATACAACTCAGGATCACTGATCCTGACCATGGAGAATGCCGGACAGTTCATAGAGGATGAGGCGCTCAGAGAGCAGATCAAGGGAGCTGGAATCGGAACAAGTGCCACAAGAGACGGGATCATCACCAAGCTGGAGAAGAACAAATATATATCGCTGAACAAGAAGACACAGATAGTGACCCCGACATTCCTTGGGGAGATAATATACGATATAGTATATTATTCCATCAACGGTCTGCTGAGAGCGGACCTGACGGCGAGCTGGGAAAAGGGGCTTGAGGGTGTCGCTGAAGGTCAGATATCCAAGCAGGAATACACGGATAAGATGACTACATTTGTCACCAAATATACAAATCTTGTGAAGCAGATACAGAACCAGAATGGAATAACAGGGGTATTCGACAAAACGAAGGTGTTCTACGCCAAGGGCGGAGGTGCCCAGAAGAAGGAGACAAGAGCCACAGCCAGAACAGGCGCAAAGGCGGAGAAGAATGCGGATACACAGTGATTGCACATACTGATTCAAAGGTGTATAACATAGTATGTATCAGTTATATGTGATAGAAAAGGAGACTATTATTATGGAAGATATACAGTCAGTTGTAACAATAAAGGAGCTCTACAGCCTGGATCAGACCATGGCAAAGCCTCTTCTTGAGAAGCTTACCTATCCATGGGAGGCGCTTCCACTTATTAAGGATTTCGTGCTTGAGCTTGGAAAGAGCCTGGACAAGGATGAGTACAATGAGGTGGATGAGCATGTGTGGATCCACAAGAGCTGTAAGGTGTATGGAACAGCAACCATCCTTGGACCGACAATCATAGGTGCAGGCACAGAGGTTCGTCCGGGTGCGTTCATCAGAGGAAGCGTATTGGTCGGAGAGAATTGTGTGATAGGCAATTCAACAGAGCTCAAGAATGTCATCATATTCAACAACGTTCAGGTTCCTCATTACAACTATGTTGGAGATTCAGTTCTCGGCTTCAAGTCACACATGGGTGCCGGAAGCATCACGTCCAATGTGAAGTCGGACAAGACTCTGGTTCACGTTAAGGGAACTGCGGACGGACAGAGCTTTGACATTGCAACAGGACTTAAGAAGTTTGGTGCAATGCTCGGAGATAATGTTGAGGTTGGCTGCAACAGCGTCCTCAATCCTGGAACCGTAATAGGAAGATTCAGCAACATCTATCCTGTATCAAGAGTCAGGGGATATGTGCCGGGAGGCAGTATTTTCAAGGATAAGGATAACATAGTTGCAAAGCAGTAACGACCGTATAAACGGTGGGATAAATAAAGGACATATGATCGTATATAATACAAGATATATACGGTCATATGTCCTTTTGTTTTGGCAGAAAGCACCGTGACAGCTAGTTGATCACGGCATCCTTCAGGGCATTTCGTATGGAATCTATGATAAGTCTGGTAGTGTATGTGCTGTCTCCGGAAGGTGTTATATCGTCCACGGAAGATATGTAGTGAAGCTGAGTGTTGATATCCTCGAGTGCCGTTTCAAGAAGTGGGTACATGGTGGTCACAGTCTCATCCACCTGTTTGAATGACACATCTGTGATGTAGTCCTCATCCACAGTGACCATGACGGACAGAGTGTTTTCTCCCAGAACAAGGGAAGATGAGTATGTCCCCGGTGTGTAATGTATCTCGTCGAGCTTAGGAGACGGATCAGTCTGGGCTGAGGTTGCGATGCTCCTGGCTGAACCACTGGTGTCATCCGAATCTTTGCCGCGGAACATGGTGATAAGTATAATGACAAATACGATCACAAGTGCCAGCAGTATGGCGGTGTATATGAGTTCTTTTGATTTTAATACGATAAGTTTAGTTGATGACATTATTTGCTCTCCCTGTTTTTTATATATTTTATTCACAAGAGAGAGATTTTATGAGAAAATTATTAGCAGATGAAAAAACAGCATAGATAACAGTATATTGAGGTGTAAGGAGAATACAGATGGCAATACAGTTTGTACTGGGACCCGCCGGTTCAGGAAAAACAGAATATGTGATAAAGAAGCTGATAGAGGAGTCGATGGCTCACGGAGACCTGAATTATTTGTACGTGGTTCCAGAGCAGTTCTCCATGGAGGCGCAGAGAGATATAGTGACCATGCATCCGAGGCATGGAACAATGAACATAGATGCCATAGGCTTCAACAGGCTTGCGTACCGGGTATTCGATGAGCTGTCAGTGAATCCGGGAAGGGTTCTGGAGGACTTTGGAAAGAGCATGCTCATCAAGAAGATACTTATGGAGTCACAGGACGAGCTCCTTGTTTATGGAAGCTATATCAACAAGATGGGTTTTATAGATGAGATGAAATCCATGATGTCTGAGCTGTTCCAGTATGCGGTTGACAGGGATTCGATCGACGCAGTCATGGACAAGCTGGATAAGGACAGTCTGGTATACAGAAAAATGCATGACATCAGGCTTATATACGAGAGATTTGAGGAGTATAACAGGGATGACAGCTATATAGTTGCGGAGCAGCTCATAGAGCTGCTAGCTGAGTGCGTGGACAGGTCGGATATGCTGGCGCACAGCCATCTGTATCTTGACGGATTCACAGGATTTACACCGGTACAGATGGATCTTATCAGGAAGCTCATGACACGCGTTGAGAGCATGACATTTGTATTTACGATAGATGCGTCCCAGATAGGCTTCACAAAGCCGAAGGAGTACGAGCTGTTCAGACTCACCAAGGAGACCGTGCAGGCGCTTGTGAGAATGGCGGGCGATGAGCATGTGGACATACTGGATAATGTCGTTATGTGTCAGGATCGCAGACCGTACAGATTCGAGAAAAGCATGGAGCTTGCCGGACTTGAGGCCAATCTGTTCAGATACCCCCATGGCAGAGTCACGGGCGATGACGGAGACATACATGTGGTCGCTGTGGACAGGGCGGCAGACGAGGCTGAGTATATAGCGGGAAGAATACGAGAGCTTGTCAGGGACAAGGGATACCGTTATAAGGATATAGCCGTGGTTGCGGGTGATCTGCAGGATGTGGCAAGGTATTACCGTCAGGCGATGGAGGAATACGATATCCCTGTGTTCATAGATGCAAATATATCTCTTAAGGGAGATCCGTGCTCAGACACCATAAGGGCTTTCCTCGGTGTGATGACGGACAACTTCTCATTTGACAGCGTGTTCAGACTGTTAAAGTCAGGAATGACCGGTGTGGATCAGGACGACATTGAGAGGATGGAGAACTATGTGCTTCTCAGGAATCTCAGGGGTTACAGGAGCTGGACGAAGGAGATAACCGATGACAGGAATCCTGACTATGCGGCAGACATGGAGTCTATAAGAGCCCAGATCATGGAGATTTTCCCGGACAAATGTATCGATGTGTGGAAGCCGGCAAGCCCTGGCTCCAAGAACACAGTGAGAACATATACGGAATCTCTTTACAGCTTCCTTGCGCAGCTTGATGTGTGCGGTAAGCTTGAGGCTCATAAGAAAGTGCTGTATGAGCAGGAGAGATGGGATGAGGGAGATGCATACGGAAGGATATTTGACAAGGTTGTTGCCCTGTTTGAGAAGATGGAGGCTATAATCGGCGATGAGAAGCTTACCGTAAAAGAATATGCGGGAATCCTGGATGCAGGCATAGCGGATATGGAGATCGGTATAGTGCCTCCGACTATAGACCGCGTGGTGGTCGGCGATATGACGAGATCAAGGCTCAACCATATAAAGGTGCTGTTCATGGCGGGAGTGAACGAAGGCATAATTCCGAAACCGGCCAAGAAGGGCAGGATACTCTCCGGTGCAGACCGCCAGAGTCTTGAGGACTACGGTATAGAGCTGGCTCCATCAGATAAGACAAATGCGTATATAGAACAGTTCTATATATACACCACGCTCACCAAGGCGTCGGATATGATCTATGTGCTGTGCCGAAAGATCGGAGAGGATCTCAAGTCCATGAAGCCGTCATACCTGATAGACAGGATAAAGAATATATTCCCGGATATACGGACGGAGGAGTATGATGTGGACGGTCAGATGCCGGAGACTGCGGCGGGAGCGCTCAGATACATCATCAGACATTCTGATGACGTTGAAGCCGGGGAGACGCTGGACGCTGTCAGAAAACTGCTTTCGAAGATGGGATATGGCAGACAGCTCAGATCGATCAATTTCGGGCAGAATTATGTTAACTCGTCAAAAAATCTGTCTCCAGATACTGTACGCCTTATATATGGAGAGAATCTGGTGGAGAGTGTGTCCAAGCTTGAGCGGTATGCTGAGTGCCAGTTCAAGTATTTCCTGACATACGGACTTTCGCTCAGAGAGAGGGAGACATACAGGATAGGCGCTGCAAATGTTGGTAATATACTTCACAGCACCATGGAGAAGATATTCTCATTTGTCAGGATGTTCAGGGACAACGACTGGGTACATCTGGACGAGGCGGAGCTGGAACAGAAGGCGGTGGAATTTGCAAATGAATCTGCGGAGGATGAAGCCGGGCTGTACTTTGAGGATTCTTCAAGAGCGGCATACATGAAAAAGCTTCTGGCGGATGTTGCGTCGAGGACAGCCAGGACGCTCCGCACATTTATCAGATGTGGGGAGATGGATCCGGAGAATTTTGAGCGGCGGTTCAACACATCGGAAAATGCAGACAACATAGACAGATATATATTCAATCTTCCAAATGGACTCACGATGAGCCTCAAGGGAGTTATAGACAGAATAGATGAATTTACGGATGACAGGGATGCTTATTTCAAGATCATAGATTACAAGTCATCTGATAAGAAGCTGGATATAGACAAGGTGCTCGGAGGACTCCAGATGCAGCTTGTGACATACGGCGCCATAGCCTGCGAGCTTGAAAAGCGCAGGATGGCACAGCTTGGAAGACCTGGTGGTATACATGTGGGCGGACTTCTGTATTATACCTTTGACAATCCGGCATGTGACGTGACGGCAATGGGAGATAAGATCAGATACACCGATGACGGCATGGGATTTGCGGCCGATGACGAGGTGTTCGGGGGAGTGCTTGTGGACACCTTCGAGAAGAAGATACTTGAGGAGTCCAGATATTCAGGCCTGTACAATGGAGATAACAGGGCGCTGAAGGTCATGGACAACAGCTCAGCGACACTCAAGAACGGACAGAGCCTTGAGGAGACTCTTATAACAGATCTCATGGAGGCGAACCGCAGGAACATAGAGAGGCTTGCCGGCAGTATAGCCGAGGGAAGCATCGAGATAAATCCGGTCAATGAGGGCAAGGCAAATGCGTGCAAATACTGTGATTTTAAGGGCATATGTGCATTTGACAGCAAGTATTCAGGCAATTCATACTCCAGGATCTATAGGGGCGAGGCGGAAAATTACAGCCGCAAAGCTGAGGATATAAAGAATATCAAGACTGAATACAAGAAGGTCAGGGGCGATATGGAGAAGGCCGTTAAGTCGTGTAACAGCGCCCGGAAAAAGTATGAGGATGCAAAGAAGAAGGTAGATGACCGCGGCGATAAGGCAACACAGAAGATGAGGGATACTCTCGAGAGCACCGGCAGGAAGCTTGCGGATGAGAGGGCGCATCTTGAGGAGCTGAGGGAACTGTCTGAACAGATAGTGAAGAGAGCTGCTGAGTTCGATATAGAGATAAGTGAGGAATGATGACATGGGAAAAGATATGAAGACTGACAATGGAATAAAGTGGACAGACCAGCAGGCGCATGTCATCGACACAAGGCATGGCAATCTACTTGTATCTGCAGCAGCGGGGTCAGGTAAGACGGCGGTGCTCGTGGAGCGTATCATAGAGATGGTGGCCGGAAGAAATTCGCGTGGTGACAGAATAGAGGGAAGCGAGCCGGTATCTGTGGATGAGCTTCTTGTCGTTACATTTACAAATGCGGCAGCGGCCCAGATGAAGGAGAAGATAGGACAGGCACTGCAGAAAAAGATAGATGAGATGATGGCGAAGGGCGAATATGACGAGCATCTTATAAAGCAGATGACATTGATCAACCATGCTGACATCTGCACCATAGACAGCTTTTGCCTTAGGATAGTGAAGGAATACTTTGCGAGGGTGGAGCTCGACTGTGCATTTGGCATAGCGGACGACACGGAGATGAAGATTATAAAGCACGACGTGATGGATCAGGTCATGGAGATGTGCTATGAGGATGAATCGGTCGTGCCCGGTTTCGACAGGCTGATAATGACGTTTGCGAGAAATGAGAGTGACAGTGCCGTGCCGGATATCGTTGAGAGGATAATAAAGGTTATATCCAGCTATCCGGAGCCGAAGAAATGGCTTGCGCAGGCGGCGGATGCCATGAAATTTGCCGTGGATACATCATCCACTGAGGAGGAGAAGAGAAGAGAAGTCATGGGGATTCCGATGGTCAGAACATTTGCGGACAGGGTGTACATGATGCTCAGAACTGCGGATGATATGGTCAGGGAGTGCCAGAAATATGCAACGGAGGCGTATGGCCTTGAGGCGTACGGACTCCGTGTGGATAAGGATGTTGAGCTGATAACACACATGCTCAGAAGCTGTGGCGGGGAAGACGACCTGCATGTTGACCTGTTTGAACTCAGAGATATATACAGATCGTCATTGAGACCGGAGGGACTCAAGATGGAGAAGGATGCCCAGGGCCGGAGTATATGCTATGCATTTGACAGATTTGTGAACCCGGGCGGTGGAGCTGACCCGGAGAAGAAGGAATTTGTCAAATCAAGGCGGGACGTGTATAAGTCGATCATAGACGACATAGTTTCGGTCGTCCTGGATGTGGATGACATTCTGAGGCAGGCAGCCATGACTGAGCCAGTGATATCATCACTTTTGAAGCTCACTGAGCTTTATATGGATGAGCTGATGAAGGTCAAGATGGACAAGAATATGTTCGAGTTCCACGACATAGAGGAGTTCGCGTTCAGGATACTTTGCGATGGAATAGAGGATGGCAGGGCTGTCCCTTCAGAGATTGGAAAGGAAGTCTCAAGGCGCTACAGGGAGATACTTATAGATGAGTATCAGGACAGTAACTTTCTACAGGAATACATTCTGGCAAGTGTGTCGGGACACAATGAGGATATCCACAACACATTCATGGTCGGCGATGTTAAGCAGAGCATATACAGATTCAGAATGGCGAGACCCGATCTGTTCATAGAGAAGTATGACAGCTACCGCAGGCTGGGTGATGCTGACATAGCGGACCCGGACATAGATGGCAACAGCATACTGCTGACCAGAAACTTCCGAAGTGAGATAAATGTGTTAAAGACGGTGAACTCAATATTTGCCCAGCTCATGAGGCGAGAGATAGGAGACATAGAGTACGATGAGGGCGCAAAGCTCAATTCCAGATTTGCCATAAGTGACGGAGAAGGGATGAAGGAGCCGGATGACGTGGATCATGGCCCTGTATCAGAGTTCATACTCATAGACAACAATATGAGAGAAGCGGATGTATCTGAGGAGTATGGCAATCCTGAGGTTGAGGCGAATTATATCGCCGGTAAGATACGTGATATTGTTGACGGAAGTGAACCTCTGTATGTTGGAAGTGGTGCTGACAGGAGACCTGTCAGATATAAAGATATCGTCATACTGCTTAGAAGTGTGTCCACAGCATCCACCATATTTGACAGGGTATTTCAGGAGAAGGGCATACCTCTGTATATTGAGAGTGAGAGTGGCTACTTTGATGCTGCTGAGATACGGACACTGGTCAGCATGCTCTCCATAGTTGATAACAGCTACGTGGATTACGACCTGGCTGCTGTCTTAAGGTCGCCACTGGTGGGCCTTGATGAGGAGGAGCTTGCGGTTATAGTGGGTGAATACCGCAGCAGATACGAGAAGAACGGCACGGACTGGAACGCCAGACTTTATGACAAGGTCATAGATTATATGGACACCCATGTGGGCGAGAAAAAACACGCTGTGGACAGACTGTGGGAATTCCTCCGCATGCTTGACTATCTCAAGAAGAATAAAAATTATATGTCCATAAGCGACATAATAAGATACGTGCTGGACACCACCGGATTTTACTGGTTTGTCGGTGCCAGACCGATGGGAAGAAGACGCCAGGCGAATATCGACATGCTCATCAAGAAGGCGGATGATTTCGAGGAGAACAGCAAGGGCGTGTTCAACTTCATCCGATATGTTGATGAGCTCAAGACAAATGATCTGGATTTTGCAGAGGCTGATGTGGTCAGTGAGAATGAGGACGTCGTCCGAGTCATGACCATGCACAAGAGCAAGGGACTGGAGTTCCCTGTTGTATTTGTGTCTGGGCTCGGCAAGGAGTTTAATCTGATGGACACCAGATCAAATGTGCTTGTCCACCAGGATCATTATCTGGCGTGCGACCAGGTCGACCTCAGAACAAGAGCCAGAAGAATGACATTTTTCAAGCGGATAATGAGTAAGAATATCGTTGCGGAGACCTGTGCCGAGGAGATGAGAGTCCTGTATGTGGCGTTAACCAGGGCAAAGGAAAAGTTGTACATGACCGGGTGCGTGAAGGATGCAGATAAATTCAAGGCAGCCTGTGATATGTATATAATCGGAGACAGGATGAATTATGCATCTATCATGAAAGCAAATGGCTATGCCGCCTGGATATATACCGCGCTCAGATATGTGGGAGAGTGCGATCATGTGAAGAGCATCGAGGTGGAGGCCGACAGCTTTATGTCTCCTGAGACTGATCAGGATGAAGCAGAAAATATGACAGTGGAAGCCTCTGAAGCGAAGCTCGACAAAGAACTGTATGACCATGTGAAGAACGGACTGGAATTCAGGTATGGCTACAGACATTCGGGGCTTAAGAGTAAGATGTCCATAACCGAGATAAAAAGACTTCAGGCGCACGGTGAGGATGCCATTACACCGGATATCCTAACCAGCAGGGAGTACAGTGCCAGAAGTGAGGTCCCAATCCCAGCATTCATGAGTGAGGAGAGGATAGTCCATGGAAATGAGATAGGAAACATTTATCACAAGATCATGGAGCTTGCAGACTTCTCAGGGAAAACTGTTGCGGATGCGGAGAAGGATGTCGACAGAGTGTTTGAGCTTGGGTTATTTGATGAGCTGTACAGAGAGCGGATAAGACCAAAGAAGATATATAAGATGATACACAGTGAGATAGGACAGCGCATGGCGGCTGCGGGCAAGTCGGACAGACTGTACCGTGAGAGACAGTTCTACATGATGATGGAGCCCGGAGAAATAATGAGCTCACTTAAGGACTGCGGAGACGAGACGATAGTTGTACAGGGAATCATAGATGCCTACTTCGAGGAGGATGGCGGCATAGTTCTTCTGGATTACAAGACAGACAGCGTGAAGGATGCGTCGGAGCTGGTTAAGAGATACCATGTCCAGCTCGACAAATACGCCGATGTGCTTGAACAGCTCACCGGCATGAAGGTTAAGGAGAAGGTCATATATTCATTCTGTCTTGATACAACGGTAAACTTGTAAACCGTACGCTGAATTGATATAATAAGACCGGGTATGCAAAAACGATATAGTGATGAAAGGACATGCGCATGATAATAGCGGAGAATCTTAAGAAGGTGTATGGCGTAGACATTGTATCAGTTGATGATCTCAGTTTCCATATACACAAGGGTGAGATAGTAGGATTTGTTGGACAGAATGGTGCGGGTAAGACAACTACCATCAAGATGCTGACAGGTATACTTATGCCGACGGAGGGCAGAGTAAAGATAAATGGTTTCGATATGAGAGAAAAGCCGATGGAGGCCAAGCAGTCCATGGGTTATATAGCCGACAATCCTGATATATTTCTCAGACTTACGGGACTTGAGTATGTCAATTTCATCGCTGATATATATGGAGTATCGACCACCGAGAGAAAGCAGAGGATAGAGCAGATGGCTGAGCGCTTTGGTATGGAGGACAGCCTGAACAGACAGATGGTCAGCTATTCCCACGGTATGCGCCAGAAGATGATGGTCATAGCTGCGCTTGTGCACAATCCACCTGTATGGATACTCGACGAGCCTATGACGGGACTTGATCCGAATGCGGCATATGAGCTCAAGAAGATGATGCGTGAACATGCCGACGCAGGAAACTGTGTATTCTTTTCAACACATGTTCTCGAGGTTGCAGAGAAGCTCTGCGACAAGATAATCATGATAAGAAAGGGAAAGGATATATACCAGGGAACTCTGGATGAGCTTGAGACACAGCACAGGAACAAATCTCTTGAAGAGATATTTGTGGAGATGACGCATGAAGAATTTTAGGATATTGCTCAGTATGATAAGCAGGAATAATGATATGGAGATGCCGGAGCACGGGGACAAGGCAAAGGCATATAAGGTCATGGGAATCATCGCCATGTGCTGTATCATGATCCCGTGCTGTATCGTTGTGGGATTTATAGTTTACATAATGACTGCCGCACTCATGGAGGCGGGAGGCTGTACAGAGGGACTCAACCTCGTTATCCAGCTCATGTCGGTGTTCGGCGTTATATTCAGTATAATGGTCATATTCAATCTGCTTTATTTTTCATCTGATCTTGATCATTTACTGCCGCTGCCTGTGAAACCGGCAGAGCTTGTGGCCGCCAAGTTTACACACGCATATTTTGCCGAGAGCGTCATGGAGTTTATGGTTCTCTTCTGTGGATTTATCGGTTACTTTGTAGCCGCAGAGATAAAGCCGGTATCCGTGATAACCTCATTACTTGGCGTATTTTTACTTCCGGTTCTGCCGCTGGTGTACTGTGGTATATTTGCACTGATAGTCATGGCGTTTTTCAGCAGACTCAAACTGCTCAGAAATGTGGACTTCATGGTGGGACTTGCGGTTGTAGTGTTTGCAGGCCTTTTCATATGGTCATTTGCACAGATGGACTCTGTGAATATAAATAATTACATAGACAGCCTTAAAAATGGTGACAATATATTCATAAAGGTAATGAACAATATATTTTTCACAGTTCCGCTGTTCCTGAAGGCATTGGGCAGTAACAACATCGTGTATATGTTGCTCTTTGTGCTTGTGAACGCTGCCTGTGTGGCACTTCTGTTTTTCCTTGGAAATCTGCTGTACCTCAGGGGCGTATACCTTGTGTCATCCACAGGAAGGTCGGGACGCCGCCAGAAGGAAGTTGTCGGGCTGCAGGACTTTGCCATAAAGACACCGTTCAGATCATATATGGCAAAGGAGATAAAGACACTGGTGAGGACTCCGGCATACAGGAAGTATTGCGTTGTGGTCAACCTGATATGGCCGATACTCGTTGTGGCATTGTTCAATATACCTGCAACTGCGGATTCGATCAGGGCATTCAGAGACACATTTGGAAGAGGGCTTTTCCTGGCTGACATGGTCATGCTGGTTGCGGTCATCGCCCTGGCATTCTTTGCAACAGCGATGAACAGTATCGCATCCACGGCGTTCACCAGAGAGGGAAGCCATATATCATTTATAAAGCACATCCCGATGACATATGATCTCCAGATCCGCGCAAAGGTCTGGGTTAGCATGCTGTTCAGCGGAGTGACGATCGCGGTTACCACGGTTATCCTCTGTATATATATGGAGTGTAGTGTTATAGACAGTGTGTATTATGTTGTGCTGGGAATCCTCGGCTCGGGCATTTGCACATACACAGGTGTGCTTCTCGATTCAACACATCCGAAGCTTGACTGGGAGGATGAATACGGTGCGCTCAGAGGCAATCTGAATGCATTCTTTAATATGGCTATTGCAATTGTTATAGCAATTGTTTTGTGTGTGGCAGGATATCTTGTTTTTAAGTTTACAATGATCCCGTCATATGCAGTATATATTATTTTCTTTATAATAATGGGAGCTATACTCGTTATCCTGCGCAGTATTACTATGCGCAGGAGTGCGTGGAATATAGACACTGATGTGTACAGTTATTAACAGGAGGCAATGAAAATGGCACAGAAAAATGCGTGGAACAAATACAAGAAGGATGAGATAAAGGAGCTGGAGAGCCTGTGTAAGGACTACAGGGAATTCCTTGACAATGGCAAGACAGAGAGAGAATGCGTTAAAGAGATCGTCAGACAGGCAGAGGATCACGGCTACAGAGATCTGAAGAAGATCATTAAGAACAAGGAGAGCCTTGCAGCTGGAGATAAAGTGTATGCCGTGTGGATGAACAAGACGGTCGCCATGTTCAATATAGGAAAGAAGAAGCTTGAGAAGGGCATGAACATACTCGGTGCACACATTGATTCCCCTCGAATGGATGTGAAGCAGAATCCGCTTTATGAGAAGGGCGGATTTGCATATCTCGACACTCACTATTACGGCGGAATCAAGAAGTATCAGTGGGTAACACTCCCACTTGCCATACACGGTGTTGTTGCAAAGACAAATGGTGACGTTATGACAGTGAACATAGGAGAGGACAAGAATGATCCGGTATTCTGTGTTACAGATCTTCTCATACATCTCTCTCAGGAGCAGCTCAAGAAGAGAGCGGATTCAGTGATAGAGGGAGAGCAGCTTGACATACTGTTTGCAAGCAGACCGCTTGAGGGCAAGGAGAAGGAGGCTGTAAAGGAAGCTGTACTTGCGCTCCTTGAGAAGAAGTACAATATGAAGGAGGAGGATTTCCTCTCAGCAGAGCTCGAGATCGTTCCTGCTGGAAAGGCAAGGAACTGCGGTATAGACGAGAGTATGATCATGGCATATGGCCAGGACGACAGAGTGTGTGCATACACATCCCTTGTCGCCATGCTTGAGGCTGACGATCCGGAGAAGACGACCTGCTGTCTGCTCACTGACAAGGAGGAGATAGGAAGTGTTGGAGCAACAGGAATGCAGTCACACTTCTTTGAGAATACTGTAGCTGAGATCATGAACGCCATGGGTGGCTTCTCAGAGATCTCACTCAGAAGATGTCTTGCATCGTCAAGGATGCTGTCATCGGATGTATCTGCGGGCTTTGATCCTACATTTGAGTCAGCATTTGACAAGAAGAATGCGGCTATCTTCGGTGAGGGAATGGTATTTAACAAGTTCACAGGATCAAGAGGAAAGTCAGGATCAAATGACGCAAATGCAGAATACATGGCGGCTATAAGAAAGATCATGGATGATGCGGAGATCACATACCAGACAGCCGAGCTCGGCAAGGTAGATGTCGGTGGCGGCGGAACCATCGCATATATACTTTCACTGTATGGTATGGAGGTAATAGACTGTGGCGTGGCTGTACTCAACATGCATGCACCATGGGAAGTGACATCCAAGGCAGATATATATGAGACCAAGAAAGGATATGTTGCATTCCTCAAAGAGGCGTAGGAGCGGACATATCTTCGGAGGAAAAAATGAGAGATCATCAAAAGAAACTTATCATATACGTGATAATACTTGCCGTGGCGACAGTGATGTGGCCACGGCTTAGTGTGTTTGCAGATGAGGATTTTACATCAAATTATAACCAGAGGACATTCTCCGATACCGATGGGTTTGACAGTGGAGAGGCAAATTGTGTGTGCCAGTCTGTGAGTGGATACATATGGATAGGTACGGACAACGGACTTTACAGGTATGACGGAAGTGAATTTACACTGTTCTCACTGGACGGTGACGAGGATGCCACGAAATATTCGATCAACTGCATTTATCTCACAAGTGATGAGAAGCTGTATGTTGGAACGGACAACTATGGACTCTACATGTATGATAACGGAACCTTTCAGAGAGTTTCCGAGATGTACAATCTGGGTGTGTCGACCATCAACGCCATGTACGAGGACGATAACAAGAATCTGTGGATAGCGGCCTCGTCGGGAATATTTCGTCTGTCATCTGACGGTGCGGAAGCTCTGGCTGATGATGTCGTGTCAGGACTCAGCGTGGGAAATATATCAGGACATGGGGACTATGTGTATGCAATAGCCAATAATGATATTTTGATAACCGTTGATCCTGAAAGACATGTCTCCATAACCAACAAGTCAGAGTACAGGGTCGACGATATAAACTCACTGTATGTTGACGAGAATGGCAACAGATATTATGGATCCGCCGGATACAGCATCCTTAAGATAGGAACAGACGGCAAGAATGAGATCATCAACACGGGCAACCTTCACGGAATCAACAAGATATATTCGGATGGCGACAACATCTGGGCGCTTGCCGATGACGGTGTTGGATATATCACATCAAAGGGTAATGTGACAGCCATCGGGGGACTGAGCTTTAACGAGTCGATGAGCGATATGATCATAGACTTTGAGGGCAATTACTGGTTTACGTCATACAGAAAAGGTATTCTTCAGTTGGAGAGGAGCAAGTTCCAGAATGTCACCATGAAGTACGGCATAGACAGCTCCATCGTGAACTGTGTGACGAGCTACAATGGCAACACGTTTATAGGAACTGATGAAGGTCTGTATATCGTAGATTCAAATGGCAAGCTTGTGATGAGTGCGGACAATGAGCTTGTATCAAAGCTCAGCGGTATAAGTATACGAGATCTGTATGTGGATTCGGACGATCATCTGTGGATAGCTACATATAAGATATATGGTGTAATAAAGGTGAGCCGAAACTGGCAGTACAAGAGCTACAGCCGTGGAGAGTCATCACTCATAAGCAATGCCGTGAACTGTATAACTGAGATAAAGCCGGGAACGGTGGCGGTTGGAACAGAGAACGGTATATCTGTGATAGAGGGCGATGATGTCGTAAAGAGCATATCGAGACTGGATGGACTTGATAACCCTGACATAATCAGCCTGTACGCAGACGAGACCGGCGAGCTGTATGCCGGTTCCAACGGCGCTGGCGTGTTTATAGTTGACACGGATTATACTGTCGGCAAGATGAAGCTGGATGATACCCAGAAGATGAGCGTTGTGTCAAGTATGGTCCGCGGAAGCAGCGGTTTGTGGATAGGAACGGACAATGGTCTGTATTATCAGGAGGGAACCGTCAGACAGGTCACCACCGTGGATAACACCAACGGTATATACGATCTCATAATGGACGATCAGGGATACCTGTGGATGTTTGGTTCCAGAGGTTTATACAGATATTATGAGAAGGATATACTGAGCAATGCCTCACCTGAATATATAAGCTTTACGAAGAACGACGGAATAATATCCAACATAACAGAGAAATCAACTAACTATGTGTCAAAGACAGGCGTTGTGTATGTGTGCTGCGATGAAGGGCTGTGCAGGATAAATCTCAATTCAGAGTATGTGAACGAGGTAGCTCCTAGGGTTCGTATTGCCTCCATAGAGGTGGATGGAACTGAGCATCAGTTCTCAGATCTGGACGGACAGATAGATGTGCCGAAGAACACCAACAGAATAACTATCAAGTTCTCAGTCCTTAGTTATGTAAACCGTGCTGACATATCAGTGGAGTATTACCTTGAGGGCTTTGAGAGCGAGAAGAGAACGCTCACGGGAACTGACAAGATGGAGGTCGAGTACACCAATCTTGAGGGAGGTACTTACCGTTTTATGTTAACTGCAAAAAATGCGGACGGCGTGGAGTGTGAACAGCCGCTTACATTTGTCATAGACAAGGAACTTGGTTTTTTCGAGACGAATCTGGCAAAGATGCTCCTTGTGATATTTATAGTTCTTCTTATCTTAGTGGGAATAGCTGTTGCGAGAAGTATCTTCAAGCTTCTCAGAAGACAGAACGAGCAGGTGGAAGAGCTCAGCAAGAAGAGTGAGGAGGCGGAGAAGTCAAATCAGGCAAAGAATGATTATGTAAACTATCTTAATCATGAGATAAGGACTCCACTCAATAACATAATCGCCATCTCAGAGCTTGCCATGAGAAACTGTCAGGATACCCAGAGTGATGAGTATGCACAGTACGGTGCCATGTATGCTGCGGGAAGAGAGATACTCGATATGTCCGATGGAATATCGAAGCTTTCAAACCTCAAGGACGACATCATAGAGCCGGAGTACAAGCAGTATTTTGCCTCGGATCTCATAGATGAGCTCTCCGACGAATTCAAGTCCATGGTGAACAGTGATCTCATCGATCTCAAGGTCAGCATTGAGGACAAGATACCGAACGGACTCATAGGAGATATGACGGCGGTGAGAGAGATTCTTGAGAACATATTTGCATGGTCCGCAAATACTACAAAAGAGGGCTATATAAGCATAGACATTGACTGGCGTATAGCCAGAAGAGCTGACGAGGATGTAGATGAGGCGGAGGCCGAGGATTACACAGTCAGTGAATTCTCGGAGCTCATAGAGGAACCGGAGACTGAGATATCCCGAATATTTGACAGGGATCACGATGAGATATATCTGGACTTCAAGATATCGGATACAGGACTTGGAGTTAAGGAAGAGAGACTTGGAACATTGTTTGAGCTGGATGACTCCTATGAGAGATCAGATATAGGAATGTTCAGAGTCAGTCTTGGCCTTGCCATAGCCAAGGAGCTTGTGCGTATGCTGGATGGAAGCATCAGCGCAGAGAGCATATATGGCGCAGGAACGACCATACGCTTCAGCATCAAGCAGTCAGTGTTTGATTATAGTTATGTCAACTACAATGAGAGAAAGCGCAAGGAGATGGCGAGAAGAAATGCCAATTCACATCTGTGGCTGCCGGATGCCCGCATACTTATAGTGGACGACTCAGAGCTTGCATTACAGGTGGAGAAGACCATATTTGATACATATGGTCTGGCGTGCGACACAGCCACATCGGGATTTGATGCACTTGATAAGGTCATGGTGGAGAATTACGATATGGTATTTATCGACACCGTTATGCCTGTCATGGATGGACTGGATACCGTCAGGGAGATGAGAAATCTTGACGGTGAGGAGTACAAGAAGATGCCTATCATTGCGCTGTCCGCCAACACGGTCGAGACATCCAGAGAGGAGATACTCACATCGGGCTTCAACGATGTCATAGTTAAGCCGATAGAGCTCGATCAGGCAGAATCCATGCTGAGGACTTATATATCGGAGGACAAGATAAAGGAGAGAGACACAGAGCTTTCCCAGTCCGATGATGACATCAACTATATGGAGGATGCAGTCCTGCTTGGAAGATTTGTGTCCGTGGAAGATTCCGTCAAAGCCATGGGTGGAAGCTTCAGAACCTTTAACACATTTGTCAGAAATTACAGGGATGAGTACCGGGAAGAGGTACAGCAGCTCAGAAAATATATAGACGACGATGTGAGAAAGTACAAAAATATAATCCATGACATCAAGAGCAGCAGTGCAAATATCGGGGCTTACGGAATCGAGCGCAAGGCGGCCAACCTGGAGTCTGCGATAAATATCGGAAACCAGCAGTATGCCCGCGATAATACCCGCGATTTTATAGCTATGATGAACGACTTCTTCAAGCAGATAGACAAGTACATGTCAAAGATAAATCATGTGGAGGAGCCTGCTGAGAAGGAAGTCCGGGATGGAATAAACAAGAGCAAGCTCAAGGAGCTCAGGGCATTCTTGAGAGCGGGGGACCGCGAACCTGTGGAGGACCTTATACGTGATATTGACAGGTACTCCTACGGAGATATAGACACAGAGTTCTTCACTGCACTTAAGGAGTATGTGGGAACCGGAGATTACCAGACCTCCAGCGAGATGATAGACCAGTATCTCAACAGTATCTAACATTATATAAAGTGCGCAGGCAAAATAAGCCTGCGCTGCAATATAAATAAACAAGAAAAGAGGAAATGAAAAATGAGAGTAGCAATTATCATGGGATCAACAAGTGATCTGCCAAAGGTTGAGCCGGCAGTATCAATTCTTAAGAATTACGGTGTGGAGGTCGATGTGAGATGCCTTTCAGCACACAGAGCACACGCAGGACTTTCAGAATTCATCGAGGAAGCTAACAATAACGGAACAGAGGTCATAATCGCAGCTGCAGGAATGGCGGCAGCACTCCCTGGAGTTGTGGCATCACAGACAGTTCTCCCTGTTATTGGAGTACCTCTCTCAGGCGCAACTCTTGATGGAATGGATGCACTTCTTTCTATCGTTCAGATGCCTTCAGGAATCCCTGTTGCAACAGTTGCGATAAACGGAAGCAAGAATGCTGCATATCTTGCCCTTCAGATAATCGGTGTCAACAACGAGGCAGTCAGATTAAAGCTTCAGGATGAGCGTAGAGACATGGAAAAGGCTGCCATGAAAGCTAACGAAGAAGTAATAGAAAAGTTTAAGTACTAACTTTACAATTAAAAAGTGGAATGTTAGTATGTTGGATGGATGGTATTCGAAAGAAGCTGTACCTGAATCATGCTTCCACAGGAAGCGCATACACGGATACTGACAACAGATTTAAGCAGGTGATTGTATGAGGATTGGATTTATTGGAGCTGGAAAAGTCGGATTCACATTTGGCAGGTATATCGCAGAGAAGAGAGAGCTTGTCAGAGAGAAAACGGATGGAGCATTGTGCCTGGAGGTTGGTGGATATTTTAGCGCCAGCAGACAGAGTGCGGAGCTTGCAGCAGAGTTTACCGAGACCTGTGTGTACGACAGCCTGGAGCAGCTGTGTGAGTATAGTGAAATTATTTTTCTCACCGTTCCTGACGGACAGATAGGAGAGGTGTGGAAGAGTATAAAGGATCTTGACATTCGTGGCAGGATCATTTGTCACGCCAGTGGGGCGATGACATCAGATATTTTCTCAGGTATAACAGAGGCGGGAGCCTTTGGTTATTCGATTCATCCTATGTATGCAATAAGTTCAAAGTACGAATCCTATAAAGAACTGGACAATTCATTTTTTACAGTTGAGGGAGATGACAGACATGTCGATAAGGTATGTTCTGTCATAAGAGCCCTCGGCAATAGCTGTGTGCGCATTGATGGTACCGACAAGGTGAAGTATCACGGCGCTGCGGTGTTTGCAAGCAATCTGGTAACAGGGCTGCTGGCGGTTTCACAGGAGCTTCTGACACAGTGCGGCTTCTCGGCGGAGGAGGCACAGAGGGCTATAGTGCCTTTGTTCCTCGGCAATGCGAAAGCTGCGGCTGACAGGGGAACGGTTGACAGCCTGACAGGGCCTGTTGAGAGATGCGATACAGAAACTGTGAGAAAGCATCTGAATGCATTGAGCGGAGATGAACGGAGCGCATATGCTGCGGTGTCCAGATGCCTTGTGCCGGTGGCAGAGAGAAAGCACCCGGACAGAGATTATAGCGGTTTGATACATCTACTGAACGGAATAGGAGAATTTAATTATGAAGAACACGACGGCAACACTCAGGCAGATGAAGGGAACAGACAAGAAGATATCCATGATCACAGCGTATGATTACACCATGGCGAAGATCGTGGATGAGTCAGGAGTCAACACTATTCTTGTTGGAGATTCCCTGGGCAACACTATCCTCGGATATGAGGACACGATCTCTGTAACTGTTGATGATATGATACATCACAGTGCAGCGGTGGCAAGGGGCGCAAAGAATGCTCTTGTTATCACAGATATGCCATTTATGTCCTATCAGACAAGCGTGTATGACGCGGTTGTCAATGCCGGAAGGATAATGAAGGAAGGACGTGCCGGAGCGGTGAAGCTTGAGGGCGGTCAGGACATGTGTCCGCAGATAAGCGCCATAGTCAAGGCGAGCATACCTGTATGTGCACATCTTGGACTCACACCACAGTCAATCAACGCATTTGGCGGATTCAAGGTGCAGGGCAAGACAGAGGCTGCAGCCAAGAAGCTCATAGAGGATGCAAAGGCTGTTGAGGAGGCAGGCGCATTCATGCTCGTAATGGAGTGCGTACCGGAGAAGCTTGCGAAGATAGTCACAGAGACAGTAAGCATCCCTACCATAGGAATAGGCGCAGGCCGTTACTGCGATGGACAGGTGCTTGTAAATCAGGATATGTTTGGCATGTATTCAGACTTTGTTCCAAAGTTCGTAAAGCAGTTTGCAAATGTGGGCGATGTTATGAGAGGTGCGGTTAAGGCTTATATCGATGAGATAAATGCCGGAACATTCCCGGGCCCTGAGCACACATACAAGATAGACGATGAAGTAATAGAGAAGTTATACTAAAGGAGAAAACGATCATGGTAATTTTAAAGAAGATAGATGAGGTAAGAGCGCAGGTTAAAGAGTGGAAGAAGCAGGGACTTACAGTTGGTCTTGTTCCTACAATGGGTTATCTTCACGAGGGACATCAGAGTCTTATCAAGAAGTCAGTGGAGCAGAACGACAGAACAGTTGTAAGCGTATTTGTAAATCCTATACAGTTTGGACCAAACGAGGATCTTGAGAGCTATCCAAGAGATCTTGAGGCTGATGCAAAGCTCTGTGAGAGCACAGGTGCAGACATCATATTCAATCCGGAGCCTGAGGAGATGTACGCAGACGGCTTCGTGTCATTCATCAACATGACAGGACTTCCAAATGCACTCTGCGGACTTACACGTCCAATACATTTCAAGGGTGTATGTACAGTTGTAGGAAAGCTCTTCAATATAGTTACACCTGACAGAGCATACTTTGGACAGAAGGATGCCCAGCAGCTTGCCATCATCATGAGAATGGTCAAGGATCTGAACTTTGATATAGAGATAGTCGGCTGTCCGATCATAAGAGAGGCGGACGGACTGGCAAAGAGCTCAAGAAACATCTACCTCACACCAGAGGAGAGAAAGGCTGCAGTAGTTCTCAGCAAGGCCGTAAAGCTTGGTCAGGACATGATAGCTGACGGAGAGAGAGACGCAGCGAAGATCGTTGGTGAGATGAAGAAGCTCATCTCTGCTGAACCGCTTGCAACTATCGACTATGTAGAGATGGTCAACATGGATACCATGCAGTCCATAGAGAAGGCAGAAGGACATGTACTCTGTGCAATGGCAGTCAAGTTCGGCAAGGCGAGACTGATTGACAACTTTATAGCTGAGTTATAGAATACAGCCTTTGAAGAAAGGATAAAATACACAGTATGTTAAAAGGGAAGACAGTAGTTCTCGGAGTCACAGGAAGCATTGCGGCATATAAGATAGCCAATCTGGCAAGTATGCTGGTGAAAAAGCATGCGGATGTGCATGTCATCATGACGGAGAACGCAACAAACTTTATCAATCCGATCACATTTGAGACGCTCACAGGCAACAAATGCCTGGTCGATACATTTGACAGGAATTTCCAGTTCAACGTGGAGCACGTAGCACTGGCAAAGAGGGCGGATGTGTTCATGGTGGCACCTGCGTCGGCCAATATAATCGGCAAGATAGCGGGGGGAATAGCAGACGATATGCTCAGCACAACGATCATGCCGGCAAAATGTCCTAAGATCATAGCACCGGCCATGAATACCGGAATGATAGAGAATCCTATAGTACAGGACAATATAAAGAAGCTTGAGTCATATGGATATGAGATAGTGGAATCCGCAACTGGATACCTTGCATGTGGAGACACAGGCAAGGGCAAGCTCCCTGATGCGGAGGTTCTTCAGGATTATATCCTTAAGGCCATAGCGAAAGAAAAGGATATGGCCGGGGTGAGACTTCTGGTTACGGCAGGCCCTACCCGTGAGGCCATAGACCCGGTCAGATATATAACGAATCACTCCACAGGCAAGATGGGATATGCCATTGCCAGACAGGCCATGCTCAGAGGGGCGGACGTCACCCTGGTCACAGGCAAGGTGGAGATAGAACCGCCGAGATTTGTCAATGTGGTTGACATAACATCGGCTCAGGATATGTATGAGGCTGTCATGGACAGAAGTACAGAGCAGGACGTGATCATCAAGGCTGCTGCGGTGGCTGATTACAGGCCTGCAGAGGTGGCAGAACACAAGATCAAGAAGGCTGATGGAGACATGAGCATCAAGCTTTCGAGAACGAAGGATATTCTGCTTGCACTTGGAAATCAGAGAATTGAAAAGGGGATACAGGATCAGATCATCTGCGGATTCTCAATGGAGACGAGGGATCTCATAGAGAATTCAAGGAAGAAGATAGATTCAAAGCATATAGATCTTATTGCGGCAAATAATTTAAAGGTCGCAGGGGCGGGATTTGGTGTTGACACCAATGTTCTCACTCTCATTACAAGGGACAGTATCAGTGAACTTCCGATGATGTCAAAGGAAGAGTGTGCAGACATGCTTCTTGACAGAATAATGGAGATGCGTAAAGCTGCAGACCTGTCCTGACAGGAGTAATATTTTGAAGCAGATAGATAGAAAAAAACTCAGGGCTGTGTGCTCTGTGTTGTTTGTGCTTTATATAATCTGTATCGTTTACTTTCTTATTTTCAGCGATATGTTTGGCAGAGGGGGATATGATGAACGCAGATACAATCTTCACCCTCTGCAGGAAATACAGCGGTTTATCACATACGGGGATCAGATGTCGCCAATGAGTGTATTTCTGAATCTCTATGGCAATATAATCGCATTTATACCGTTTGGTATGCTGCTCAGATGGGCGAGAAATAAGAACACGACATTTGTACAGGCTCTGCTGTACTCTCTGGGATTTACACTTGCCATAGAGACGGTGCAGTACATAACCAAACTGGGTGTGTTCGACATCGATGACATCATCATGAATACGCTTGGTGGAGTCATAGGATATTGTATATATTACGTTACAGCAAAACTTATCAGGAGATATCATGCAAAGAAGTAAGGAATTCAAAGTTTCGACACCGGGTCTGCCGACGGACACCATAATTGGATACTTTCTGGGCGGATTTGGCGGAGTGTTTGTGGTCATATCCATCATAAAATCCATACTTACCCAGGGAAAGGTACAGAGGGTGTACGGAGTCCTCATGGTCAGCGCGATGCTGATGGCATTTACAGGCCTGGTATTCTCGGCCATAGGCTACAGGGCGGACAACGGAGGTATAACAAACAAGAAGATGGCGATCATACTTAATGTTATAGTTCTTGGAGCGTCTGTTATATTTTTATTGATGGGATTATAGAAAGGGCATGCGATGAATTATTATAAGAATCTTACAGAAGAATATGATGATATAGAAGAGCGCTATGAGCTTATCATGGAACGTGTGAGACAGATAATCCATGAATCACTGGTAAAGGAGCCGTACAGAGATTATTTCAGTCATGTTGCCGGATTTATAGCTAGAATAGGAGATGTTCTGGAACTGGTAAAAAATGACGCACTGCCAGACAGGAGCCTTGATCAGCTTCAGGCGATGAACCATGGGCTGTACAATGACATACTGGGAGACAACTACAATAGAAGCTATGCAAATTACAGATATATCATGGGTGAGTTTTCAAAGGATTACACCCGTGACAAAGAGGAGATAAAGCGCATCGCCCAGCTTCTGGGATTTGTGTACAACGAGATAAGAGGAATGACAGTGTACGCGTTTGAGGGCAGAGTGGTTGACATAACTTTGTTTGCGGAGCTGTTTGTCCAGATATATTTCATGTTTCAGGATGATTTTTCCGTGAAGGATCTGGAATCCGCTGTGTATTATTTTGAGAACGATTATGCCGAGTTCTGGATCACGTACAGGATAAGAGAGCAGCTTGACCCTGATCTCACATTTGCGACGGATATCATTATGAACAGCGATTTGGGCGATGTCACGTATCTGTACAGATATGGAGAGTATGTTGGAAAAAATGAGATCGACACGGCGATTTTCATGAGTACCCTGCCGGATTCAGAGATAGAGGCCATGGCAAAAACATTCACCGAGGGATACAGACTGGGATTCGAGGCTGCCGGAATAGATCTCTCGAAGAAGAAAACTGTAAATATCCGATATTTCCTTGGACAGGAGAGGATGATAAGAGCCGCGATACTGCAGTTTGAGCAGATGGGTCTGAGGCCGATATGCTACCGATATGCGGCAAACAGGATCAACAGGAGACTTATACACAGGATAGGTTATTCGTCAAGCGTTCCTAACAGACAGCTCGAGTACGATCACAGGATGGATGAGGCACTCTTCATGGACAAGAAGCTCATGGAGAGAAAGCTGGAGGTGCTCAGACAGGCATACAAGAATATGGCCTATGAGGCTTCAGTATATGCGGGCCCTGCGGTGGTCGAGGTGTTCGGCGAGAACCCATTTGAGCCGGAGAACAGTGAACTGAATCCTGTGCTCGACAAGAAACAGCAGGAGGCTGCGATCTCATACCGCACAATGAGTTCACAGATCGTAAATGAATATATAGCCCAGGATCAGTGCAGCTTCACTATAATAGCATACCCTGTGCCGGAGATCGGAGATAGATACAGAGATATATTCAGGGATACTGTCAGGATCAACACACTGGACAATGATCTGTTCAGGGCAATCCATCAGAGTATGATAGATGAGCTTGATAAGGCTGAACACGTGAGGGTTGTCGGTCAGGGAGCAAATGTGACTGATATGACCGTTATGATGCACGAGATGACAGATCCATCGAAGGAGACCAACTTTGAGAACTGCGTAGCCGATGTGAATATACCTGTTGGAGAGGTGTTCACTTCACCGAAGCTCACCGGAACCCACGGAATATTAAACGTAAGTGAAGTATTCCTGGACGGCCTGAAATATGTGAATCTCAAGCTTACATTTGAGGATGGAAAAATAGCGGACTATACATGTGACAACTATCCGGATACGGAGAAGAACAAGGCGTATATAAAGGAGAATCTTCTGGGCGGAAGGGATACACTTCCTATAGGAGAGTTTGCAATAGGAACAAATACGACAGCATACGTCATGGCAAACAAATATGACATAGTGTATAAACTGCCTATCCTCATAGTTGAGAAGATGGGGCCGCATTTTGCTGTGGGAGATACATGCTATAGCTGGAGTGAGGAAAATGTGCTCCACAATCCTGATGGCAAGGAGATCGTGGCAAAGGACAATGAGTGTTCTATTCTGAGAAAAACAGATGTGTCAAAGGCGTATTTCAACTGCCATACAGACATAACAATACCTTACGATGAGATAGGAGGAATATATTCCGTTCATCCGGATGGAACTGAAGTTCCGATCATCGAGAAGGGCAGATTTGTCCTGCCGGGAACAGAGAAGCTCAATGAAGCGCTGGATCAGGCAAAGTAGACCTATAGGACAAAAAGAGACAGATATCTATTTCAGTCGAAATAAATATCTGTCTCTCTTTATGTATATATCTTTGTTCTGATACTGAAGATTACTTCAGTATGGACATTCTCTTGTATCTCTTGTTTGAGTAAAGTGCCGTGTCTGCCTGTGAGAGTAGATCCTCGATGGTCTGTTCTCCATCGCAGACAAATTCAGTAACACCAACGCTCATCTCTATGAAGTATGGCTTGCCACAGGTTGCGTTCAGCTCGGCTGAGAAATCCTTGATCTTGCGCTGCACTTCGGTGACGTAATCGGAGTCGTCTATAAATGCAAAGCATACGAACTCATCGCCGCCTATTCTACCGATGACATCATGTGGACCAAAACTCTGGGACAGGATGTTCGCGATGTTCTTGAGGGCGAAGTCACCGTCCTTGTGTCCAAATTTGTCATTTACAACTTTCAGTGAATCCATATCAGCGAAGAGAAGTATGGCCTTCATTCCACAGTTTGACGGAATGTTGATATAGTATTCAACCCGCTCCATAAATCCACGTCTGTTATATATACCCGTCAGCTCATCTGATGTCGACAGGTGGTTCAGAAGCTCGTTCTTCTCGTGGATCTCGTTCAGAGACATCCTGAGCTGTTCCTGCGTGATGTTCTGCTCACGGAGCAGCGACATATATTTCAGTGCTGCACCGAGCTGCAGGCTGGTGGAATATATGGAACTGAAGTGAGCCACATCTGTGTTGCATATGAACACTCCGTGTTGATCCTCGTTTGTAAATATAGGAACTATGACGGATGTAAAACGCTTGTCATAGTATGTATATTCGTTGTCAAAAATCTCTATAGAAGGAACCCTTCTAGACTCTCCGAAAAGCACCTGACAATTGTTCGGGTTGAAGAAAGCCTGAAGGAAGACTGACTTTGGAACGATCCAGCTTCCCGTGTCTGTGATGCGCACAGGATCGTCGTAGGTGTAGATGTAAGCTCCTTCGTAATTCAGCCCCTGAAGCTTGTGGAGGATGGATGTGTATGTCTTGCCAAGATCCTCGCCGTATGTCAGGGTGTCACGGGTTATGTATATTGATGACCAGCCCATCATCTTGTTCTCGTATATCGTGTTGTAAAGCTGATTCGAGATGAAGAGTGATATGGTGTTGGTTATGGTCGTGTTAAGTCTGTTGAACTGGAGACTCTTGGCTGCAGACAATTTACAGCTTGAGAAGATGGAAGCCAGTTCACGGAACATGTATGCTGTTTTCTGGACAGAATAAAAATCGGTCAGGTCAGATTCGAGAATACATTTGAGTTCATCGATGATCTTGTTCTGTGGGTACTCCGTATCTATGTCGCTCTTGATCACGGATACTATATCAATGAGTATCCTGTTGTAGGCGGACATGACCTTGGATGCGTAGAATGAATCTGCAATCTCACCGAAGAGACGGCCATCAAGAATATCGATGATGTCTGGTATATCCAGATCCAGCAAATGTCTGCCATCCTTCATCAGGTCACTCTCTGTGCACAGATGACAGCAGCAGGACACTCTGTTTATAAGTCGGGAATCCAAAGACTCGGATTTCATGTTGCCGGTCTGGGCAAGTCTCACCGCCGCATACACTGCACGGAAACCGAGCTCACAGGAATTGATATTGACTGTTGTGAGTGGTGGATCCATGTTGACTGAAGATGGTGAATCGTCAAAACCGATGACCGACATGGTTTCTCCTATGCGTATTCCTCTGGCCTTGAGCTCTGCGTAACCGCCTATTGCCATGTGATCATTTGCAAATACGATGGCATCGGCATCCGGGTTGACATCCAGAAGCTGTGCAGTCTCCTCCTGACAGTATTCTGCGAAGTCGCCGTGTATTATCATGCGGTCCTCAACGCTGAGTCCGTTCTCAGAGAGAACCTCTCTGTATATCTTGAGTCTGAGATTGCTGTCGGTGTTGTCATCCTTGCCGGCAACAAAGCATATATGCTTTCTCTTGTGTTCTTTTATGAGATGTTCTATGGCATCCCTCATTCCTCTTGAATTGTCTGTTCTGATGCATGGATATCCCGGAAGCTTCTCCTCCAGTGTGAGGATAGGTATTCCATCAAAATGGGAAAGGAAAGAATTCATGTCCTTCTCCGATAACAGAGATGATATAGCTCCGACGGAGATGATAAGTGCGTCCAGACACTCAGGATGTGCATAGTAGAAAATCGAATTATACTGGTAATCATACAGTTGATTGGCAGGATCATAAAAGGAGGCGTTCAGAAACATGCCCGGAAATACGATGAGATTGCAGTCAAGTTCCTTTGCTGCGTATTCAGCTCCTTTGCAAACCTCTGTTGCGTAATCGTTATCAATATGACATGTAAAAATACCGATGTTCAATCTGTTGTTGGTCATGCGGGTGCTCCTTTAGTAACTGCTTTTGCTGTAGTATAATCGACTGTTATATATTGCGGATAGCTATAATCACAATATATTGTGATTATACCACACGTTCACCACATTATCAATTTGTAATCATCTCAATCTTTACAAAGTATTCGATATAATCTATAATTTATTGGAATATTTGAAAAGGTGCCGGTGCACCTTGTACAAAACAGATAACAGGAGGATAAGAAATTGGATTACAAGAATGCCGGAGTAGATATTGAAGCTGGATACAAGTCTGTGGAGCTTATGAAGAAGCACATCAAGACAACCATGAGACCCGAGGTACTTGGCGGAATTGGTGGATTCGCAGGAGCTTTCAGTCTCGCTAAGATCAAGGATATGGAAGAGCCTATACTTCTGTCAGGAACAGATGGATGCGGAACAAAGGTTCAGCTCGCTTATATTATGGACAAGCATGACACCATCGGAATCGACGCAGTGGCAATGTGTGTGAATGATATCGCATGCTCTGGTGGAGAGCCACTTTTCTTCCTTGACTATATAGCATGTGGCAAGAACTATCCTGAGAAGATTGCAACTATAGTAAGCGGTGTTGCAGAGGGATGCAACCAGTCAGGAGCTGCCCTCGTAGGTGGTGAGACAGCAGAACATCCGGGACTTATGCCTGAGGATGAGTACGACCTTGCAGGATTTGCAGTAGGTGTTGTTGAGAAGAAGGATCTTATTACAGGAGAGAGCATTAAGCCTGGAGATACACTTATAGGTATCGCTTCAAGTGGAGTGCACAGCAACGGTTTCTCACTTGTAAGAAAGGTTTTCGAGATGACAAAGGAATCTCTTGATACATATTACGACGAGCTTGGCAAGACACTCGGTGAGGCACTTATTGAGCCTACAAGAATCTATGTAAAGGCTCTCAAGTCAGTGAAGGATGCAGGCATTACGATCAAGGGATGCAGTCACATCACAGGTGGTGGATTCTATGAGAATATCCCAAGAATGCTTCCAGACGGAGTTCGTGCTCAGGTTAAGAAGGATTCATATGAGGTACCGGCTATATTCAAGCTTCTCGCAAAGAAAGGCGATATAGATGAGCATATGATGTACAACACATACAACATGGGAGTTGGTATGTGTCTTGCTATAGACCCTGCAGACGCAGATAAGACTATTGCAGCTATAGAAGCTGCCGGCGACAAGGCATTTGTTCTCGGTACAGTTGTAGCTGGTGAAAAGGGAGTAGACTTATGCTAAAGGTTGCAGTTCTGGTATCAGGCGGCGGAACCAATCTTCAGGCCATCATAGATGCCATAGATAATAAAGTCATAACAGATACGGAGATAGTTGCGGTCATAAGCAACAATAAGAATGCATTTGCTCTTGAGAGGGCGAAGAAGGTGGGAATAGCAGCGGAGGTCGTAAGCCCTAAGGATTATGCGGACAGAGCTCAATTCAACGAGGCACTTCTCGCAAAGCTTCAGGAGACCGGAGCGGATCTTATAGTTCTCGCAGGATATCTTGTGGTCATACCTGAGATAGTGATAGATGCATATCCGAATAAGATAGTCAACATACACCCATCACTCATACCGGCATTCTGCGGAACAGGCTACTATGGACTTAAAGTTCATGAGGCAGCCCTTGCAAGAGGTGTCAAGGTAGTGGGAGCTACGGTCCATTTTGTAGATAAAGGCACTGACACAGGTCCGATCATCATGCAGAAGGCAGTTGCAGTACAGAATGGTGATACACCGAAAGCTCTGCAGCAGCGTGTGATGGAACAGGCTGAGTGGAAGCTTCTGCCTGCGGTTATAGACAAGATCGCCCATGGCAAAGTACATGTTGAAGATGGAATTGCAGTTGTAGAAGATTAGGAGGAATATCCATGAAAGTATTGGTAGTAGGAAGCGGCGGAAGAGAGCATGCTATAGTTACAAGTATTTCAAAGAGTGATAAAGTATCCAAGATATATTGTGCACCTGGCAACGCAGGTATCGCAGCACTTGCAGAGTGCGTTGATATAGGTGTGATGGATTTTGACAAGCTGGTTGCATTTGCAAAGGATAAGGCAGTTGATCTGGTTGTTGTTGCGCCGGATGATCCGCTTGTTGCAGGTGCGGTCGATGCATTTGAGGCAGCCGGTATCAGAGCATTCGGACCTCGTGCAAATGCAGCGATCATAGAGGGCTCAAAGGCGTTCTCCAAGGATCTCATGAAGAAGTATGGCATACCTACAGCGGCTTATGAGAACTTTACAGATGCCGATTCAGCGCTCAAGTACCTTGAGACAGCCACATTCCCTATAGTTTTAAAGGCTGACGGACTTGCACTCGGCAAGGGTGTTCTCATATGTAATGACCTTGAGGAGGCAAAGGCAGGCGTCAAGGAGATCATGCTTGACAAGCACTTTGGTTCAGCCGGAAATACCATGGTAATAGAGGAGTTCATGACAGGACGTGAGGTATCAGTCCTTTGCTTCTGTGATGGAACAACGATCAAGCCTATGACTTCAGCACAGGATCACAAGAGAGCAAAGGATGGAGATCAGGGACTCAACACAGGCGGAATGGGAACATTCTCCCCAAGTCCTTTCTATACAAAAGAGATAGACGAGTATTGCATGGAGAACATCTACAAGCCAACCATGGTTGCCATGAAGGCAGAGGGCAGAGAGTTCAAGGGAGTTCTGTTCTGCGGACTCATGATGACACCAAATGGTGTTAAGGTTCTCGAGTACAATGCAAGATTTGGCGATCCTGAGGCTCAGGTAGTTCTTCCTCGTATGAAGAATGATATTATCGATGTCATGGAGGCATGTATCGACGGAACACTTGATAAAGTTGATCTTCAGTTTGAGGACAATGCGGCAGTGTGCGTAGTTCTTGCATCAGACGGATACCCTGTATCATATGAGAAGGGCTATCCTATACATGGACTTGAGAAGTTTGATGGCAAGGATGACTACTTTGTATTCCATGCCGGCACAAAGTTTGACGGTGATCAGATCGTGACAAATGGCGGCCGTGTACTCGGTGTTACAGCAAAGGGCAAGGATCTTTTCGAGGCTCGTGCGAATGCATATGCTGCGACAGAGTGGATCACATTTGACAACAAGTACATGAGACATGATATAGGTAAGGCTATAGACGAGCAGTAATCTATAGATATATATTTACGGAAGAGGTTTTGAGAGAATTTGTCTCAAAACCTCTTTTGTATTCCTGTAATATATATGTTATAATGAAGCACGCTGATGCGTGCGTAGGTCATCGCGCTTACGCACGACGACATATGCTATAATGAAGCGCATAAAATCCTAGATTATTTAGATTTGAGGTGGACTGAATGAAATTACCGTACAGCAAAGAATCTGACATAGTTATAAAAGAGGCAAACAGGGTGGCGAGGAAGCTTGGACAGAATTTTGTCGGAAGCGAGCATTTTATCGTTGCACTGGCATCTGTAGCAGATACAACAGCGTACAGTATTCTGAACGAGAATGGTCTGGATATAGTTAAGATCATAGATGCGTTGAAGTATACATTGGAACCCGGTGGAGTAGTCACAGGGGAGAGAGACAAATATACGATGAGCGCAAGAAGGATTCTCGATGACTCACAGTATGAGGCGAGAAGACTCAATTCCCAGGAGGTGGGAACAGAGCATATCCTTCTGGCACTTATAAAGGAGACAGACTGTGTAGCTGTAAAGCTTATGGCATCAGAGAATGTAAATATCCAGAAGGTGTACACAGACATACTTCTGGCCTGTGGAAGCGATGCGAATACGGCAAAGAGAGAATATGCAGCACTGAAAAAGTCGAGAAATAAGAGCAAGACATCCACACCTACACTGGATCAGTATTCCAGAGATCTGACACAGGAAGCACGGATGGGCAATATGGATCCGGTCATCGGACGTACAAAAGAGATAGAGAGAGTCATGCAGATACTCAGCAGACGAATGAAGAACAATCCATGTATGGTCGGAGAGCCGGGTGTTGGAAAGACTGCTGTTGTGGAGGGCATAGCATATCTCATAGCCCACGATGAAGTGCCGGATACTGTAAAGGGTAAAAGGCTTCTTTCGCTTGACCTTTCAAGCATGGTTGCCGGTTCCAAGTACAGAGGAGAGTTTGAGGACAGGATAAAGAAGGTCATCGGAGAGGTCATATCGGATGGCAATATCATATTGTTTGTGGATGAACTTCACACACTCATAGGGGCAGGCGGTGCCGAGGGTGCAATAGATGCGTCCAATATACTGAAGCCGTCCCTGTCACGCGGCGAGATCCAGATGATAGGTGCTACGACTCTGAACGAATATCGGAAGTATATAGAGAAGGATGCGGCCCTTGAGAGAAGATTCCAGCCGGTGTACGTGGATGAGCCTACAAGGGATGAGGCAGTGGAGATACTCAAGGGACTCAGACCATGCTATGAGCAGCATCACAATGTCGATATAAGCGATGATGCGGTTGAAGCTGCGGTGGATCTGTCCATCAGATATATAACAGACAGATTCCTGCCGGACAAAGCCATAGATCTTATGGATGAGGCATGCTCCAGAAAGAGGCTCGGATTCTCATCGGACAGACATAATTATGAGAAGAAAAAGGCTGTGGAGGCTGAGCTTACAACGCTCAACGACGATCTGGAGAAGGCACTCATGGCTGGCAATATAGAGGCGGCGGCAGAGGTGAGCGCGAGACAGAAGGAGCTTGCAAAGAAGAATGCAAGAAAGCAGTCTTCCAGCCAGAGAAATATCACAGTTCAGGAGAACGATATTGCGGATGTTGTGTCCGTGTGGACCAAGATCCCTGTGAGCAAGCTCACGGAGAAGGAGTCAAAGAAGCTTGAACGCCTTGAGAGTGAACTTCACAAGAGGGTAGTTGGCCAGGAGGAGGCTGTTACAGCCGTATCACGTGCTATCAAGAGAAGCAGAGTCGGACTTAAGGATCCGAAGAGGCCGATGGGATCATTTCTGTTCCTCGGACCTACAGGTGTCGGTAAGACAGAGCTTTCCAAGGCTCTTGCAGATATAGTATTTGGAAGTGAGGATGCCCTGATAAGAGTTGACATGTCGGAGTACATGGAGAAGCACAGCGTGTCCAAGATGATAGGTTCACCTCCGGGTTATGTAGGCTTTGAGGAGGGCGGACAGCTCAGTGAGAAGGTCAGGACCAATCCGTATTCTGTTGTGCTGTTTGACGAGATAGAGAAGGCTCACAGCGATGTGTTCAACATTCTCCTTCAGGTACTTGATGACGGACACATAACGGATTCCCAGGGAAGAAAGGTGGATTTCAAGAACACCATCATAATCATGACCTCCAATACAGGGGCACAGGGTATAGTTGACCCTAAGCAGCTTGGATTTGTCACGGTAAGCGATGAGACAAAGGAACATGAGAAGATGAAGAGCAATGTAATGGATGAGCTCAAGAGAACCTTCAAGCCGGAGTTCCTGAACAGAATAGACGACATAATCGTGTTCCATGCCCTGAGCGAGGCAAATGTAAAGGATATAACCGGACTTATGTTAAAGGAACTTAAGAACCGTGTCCAGACACAGATGGATATTGAGCTTAAGTTCACCGACCATGCAAAGAAATATATCTTTGGAAAAGGCTATGACAAGAAGTACGGAGCAAGACCACTCAAAAGGGCTATCCAGACATATGTGGAGGATGTGCTTGCGGAGGCGATGCTTAGAGGTGATGTCAAAAAAGGTGATACAGTCACAGTGTCAACGAAGAAAAAGAAGGAAGCCGACGGGAAAACCACTGAGAAAATATCACTTACAGCGAAACAAAAGACAGAGGATTGATGTCGGATTAGATATTTGTGATGTGAGCATGATATACAGTAGTGCAAAGTGCGGAAAATTAAGCAGTAGAAATTAATATGAAATATTGGTGAAAATGCATAATTTTGTAGAAAAAAAGGATGCATTACTGTATAATGAAAATCACTAACGGATAGTATACAGAGATTATTGATATATATCAGGATATTATTGCGATAGAGTTCAGATCATACAACAACAACAGGAGGATAAGATCAATGTCAGTAGTAAATGAATTGATAAATGCACAGGGGGAGTCATTGGAATTCGGTAATTATGAGCTTGGAGCAAAGACCAAGAAGGACGGTTTTGAGTTCCAGGGAGATATCTACAAGATAAAGACTTTCAACGAGATCACAAAGCTTGAGAAGAACGGAATGTTCGTATATGAGTCAGTACCGGGAACAGCAGTACATGGTTTCAAGGCTGATGAGAACGATGTTACATTTGTAGTTGAGGGACCAGAGAATGCGTCCATCACACTTGAGCTTGAGCCTGAGACAGAGTACAAGGTTCACGTAGACGATGTATATGTCGGCAAGAACAAGACCAACCTCGGTGGCAAGATGAGCATAAGCGTAGATCTTGAAGAGGGCAGACCAGTCAAGGTTGATGTTAAGAGAGCATTTGACTAATATAGCATACACAGGAGATATTTATGGCAAAAGGAAAACAGGTGTTTTTTTGCCAGGAATGTGGATTCGAATCGACAAAATGGATGGGGCAGTGCCCCGGCTGTAAAGCGTGGAATTCATTTTGCGAGGAGAAAGTGACAGTAGGCGCCAAGAGCCAGTCCGGTAGAAGGGCTGTCGTGGCGCCTACAAGCATTTTGGAGGTGGAGACCACCGACGAGACGCGTTTTACCACAGGAATAGGCGAATTAAACAGAGTATTAGGCGGCGGGATAGTGAGCGGATCCCTTGTGCTGGTTGGAGGAGATCCGGGTATAGGTAAATCCACCATATTGCTGCAGATGTGCAGGAATATGTCAGAGATGGGACAGAAGATACTTTATGTGTCAGGTGAGGAGTCCCTTTCACAGATAAAGATGAGGGCAGAGCGTATCGGAAATTTTACAAAGGATATGCTGCTTCTCTGTGTCAACAATCTCGAGGATGTGGAGGAGTATGTCAAGAAGGACACTCCAAAGGTCATTGTTATAGATTCCATACAGACCATAGTTACGGATGACGTGGAGTCTGCACCGGGAAGTGTATCCCAGGTAAAGGAAGTTACAGCCAGACTCATGAGGATGGCGAAGCAGACAGGGATCGCCATATTCATAGTAGGACATGTTACCAAAGAGGGAACCGTGGCAGGCCCAAGAACCCTTGAACATATGGTAGATACAGTTCTCTATTTCGAGGGCGAGCGTAATGCCGGGTTTAGAGTCCTTCGTGCAGTAAAGAACAGATTTGGCTCGACAAATGAGATCGGTGTATTTGAGATGAAGGGAACCGGACTTGCAGAGGTGAAGAATCCGTCACAGCTTATGCTGGATGGAAGACCTGATGACACATCCGGGTCTGTAGTAGTATGTACAATGGAAGGAACAAGACCGATATTGCTTGAGATCCAGGCTCTGGTGTGCCAGTCAAGCTTCAATCTGCCAAGAAGAACAAGTGTGGGACTCGACTACAACAGGGTAAATCTCTTGCTTGCTGTTCTTGAGAAGAGAGGCGGCATAGTTATGGCGGGCTGTGATGCATATGTGAATATAGCCGGAGGTATGCGCCTTGATGATCCGTCGGCAGATCTGGGAATAGTATTTGCTCTTGTATCAAGCTTCAAGAACCGTGCCATACCTTCTGATATGGTCATGTTTGGAGAGATGGGACTTTCAGGCGAAGTGCGTGGAGTGTCAGGTGCTGAGCAGAGAGTACGCGAGGCCGCAAAGATGGGATTTAAGACCTGTATCATACCGAGATCCAATCTGGACAATGTGAAGAAGATGAAAGACCTTGGAGACATGAAGGTGGTAGGTGTCGCAAATATACAGCAGGCACTGGAGTATATATAGAAGAAAATATTCAATCATATAAAGCACGATAATAGCGGTGAGCATGGCCACAGTATCATTTGGTATTGTGGCCAAAATTATTTCGTGTAAAATTCAATAAAAGTGCTTGACTTTGCCAAATGATGGTGGTATCTTATAAAAGCTGTCGCGTGAGACGGTGTCAGAAACATCTATAAAGCATCAGATTTTGAGATTTATTCGTTATATAATCACCCGATTATGACACGAAATCAGTACATAAGAACTGAAGAAACAGCTTGAAAAAAGATGAAAAAAGTTGTTGACATTGATAAATGAATGTGATAGTATTTAGAAGTTGTCGCTGAGAGGCGAAAACATAAAGAACCTTGAAAAATTAACAACATGACAACCCTGAAATTCCAAACAAGAATTTCAAGAACGTCGGATCAGAGATGATATCAAAGATCTAACAAACCAATAACAGTAAAGATGGTTAGGAAAAATACAAGCTAGTATGATTTCTGACATAGGATTTACAAACTTTTTAATGAGAGTTTGATCCTGGCTCAGGATGAACGCTGGCGGCGTGCTTAACACATGCAAGTCGAACGATTGAAGCTGGAGCTTGCTCCGGCCGATTTAGTGGCGGACGGGTGAGTAACGCGTGGGTAACCTGCCTCATACAGGGGGATAGCAGTTGGAAACGACTGGTAAAACCGCATAAGCGCACGGTGTCGCATGACACAGTGTGAAAACACTCCGGTGGTATGAGATGGACCCGCGTCTGATTAGCTAGTTGGTGAGGTAACGGCCCACCAAGGCGACGATCAGTAGCCGGCCTGAGAGGGTGAACGGCCACATTGGGACTGAGACACGGCCCAAACTCCTACGGGAGGCAGCAGTGGGGAATATTGCACAATGGGGGAAACCCTGATGC